>OLVT01000354.1_pt1 | contig 50792 bp, 57 predicted proteins | sample 1673241 | NCBI WGS metagenome assembly OLVT01 (sample SAMEA3178936, study PRJEB25190) | human gut metagenome | biome: human gut; feature: human-associated habitat; material: faeces | place: Austria | collected 2013
AGCGAAACGCGGCAGATTTACAGTCTGCTCCCTTTAACCACTCGGGAACCCATCCGTTTGCGACAAAAAGAATTATACAGGATTTAGGCCCGTTTGTCAACAGCTTTTCCTAAACTTTTTTACTTTTTTCTTACAAAACCAAAAGCTCTCTCTATCACTGCAAAAGCGCCAGTCCGCGTGCAAACTTGCTGCGTTCTTCCGCACGCAGCTCCACCTGTGACGCTATTCTTTCCTTAAGCTCCAGCAGTGCATCCACAGCACCGCTCATCAGCTCAAATTCAACCTCATCTATGCTGTCGCTTTTTTCACCGCAATGAATGGCACCTTTATCTATCGCCAGCTCAATTACAGCACCGGCATAATCCAGAATATAGGTTATACGCTCCACATCAACCGTAAACAAGGCATGTACGCCGGCAGCAGCAAGCTCGCTAAGCTCATAGCCCAGGCCAAGAGCCGCAAAGCCGTTCAGCTCAGGCTTTGCTTCTGCCAGCGGCAGATTCAGCTCCAGACGTTCGCTCAGACCATCCTTGCTTTGCCTGGAAGTCTTTACGGTCGCTTCAAAGCTGCCATCGCCTTTGTCGCGTACACGGTAAGCAATACCATGCTGCGTCAGCGTCATATCCGCAGTATCGTAATAGGTGCTCACCAGACGGCGCTTTTTGTAGCTGTCCGGACGCATGGCCTGCTGCATAAAATCCAGCTGCAGCATTTTCTCCAAGCCTTCTCTGCTGAGCAAAAGCTTCAATTCAATCTCTGTATTCTTTGCCATTATCATCACTGCCTTTACCAAAATTTTTCAAGCTGCCCAATGCCTGCGATGCCGAATTCTTCTGCCACCAAACCAACGGTATACCAAAGGCCAGCAGCGTTACAGCCAGCGCCGCATAAAAACGCGGCGTACCGAAAGCATCTGCCAGAAAGTTATAGGCAATGGCCCCCGGAAGCATACCGAGAACCGTTGCTGCTGCATAAATTTTAAACGGCAGGCGCACACTGCCGGCAATAATACTCACCGGATCATACGGAAAAATCGGCACCGTGCGCAAAATAATCATCTTCTTAAAGCTGCCGCTGCCTACAAGATAATGCGTCAGGCGTTCACCCCAGCTGCCGCCAAAATTACGCAGCAGCCAGCTGCCGCCTCCGAAACGTCCCAACAGATAGCAAAAGCTTGCACAGCCAAAGCCACCCAAAAGTAAGAATAATATTCCCCACCACGGACCGAACAGCACGCCTGCGCTTAAATTCAAAAGCAGCGTCGGGAATAAAAGCAACGGGCGAATCGTATACACCGCTACATAAATAAGCGGTGCCCACACATCGAAGCCCACAACCCAGCGGCGGATATCCTCGGCACTGTGCGGATGCGGATTATACGGTGATTCATACAAGCCATACAAAATTGCTCCCAGCACAAGCAGATAAACCAGCACGCGCAAAAGTAAATATAGATATTTTTTCTTCATATAAACCTCTGATTTTCAAACTCTCATCTATTATACGGCGTTTAGAGGACGTTGCGCAAGCATTATTGCCAAATAGTTTGGTAAATGAAAAAACATAAAGCAAAAGCTTTTTTCACAATCTCAACAAAAAAATGGCTGAAGCAAAACGCTCCAGCCACCAAAACCTAATAGTACGGATAGCTCAAAACACAATATAATTCGGGTTCATTTAATCAACTTTGAAATCTTTGGTGATATTTATCTTGTTAAATATCTTTTTCTTCAAAGTTTGTCCGCCTGTTTTCAAATCATATTCTGCTTCAATAGCGGTATCATATGCGTAGATATCTGAAATTATAATATCTCTGTCAATGTATACAAAAAAATTACTCACCATACAAATTACTACCAATAAAGATTTTACACATTTTTACCGTCCAACAGCTCCGCTACCTCCACCTCCAAGGCCTCTGCAATACTCAAAAGCACAGGCAGGCTTGGAATCCGCTTGCCGTTTTCTATTTTGCTCAGATATTGGGAAGAAATAGACACCTTAATAGCAAAATCTGTTTGGTTAATACCTTTTACCTGGCGATAATATCTGATTTTCGCACCCATTTTGCGATACACAAGCTCCGCCATATTATCTACCATCTAAAAACCCCCTTTATTATATTATGCCACCAAGAGTATTTTTTAGCTTAACTTCATAGGCTCATAATACCCTATTAGTTCAAGTTCTTCACCAGAACCTGTATATAGTTTAGACTATTTGACAAAAGAAATCCGTGCCAAGCATAGCACGTTTTTGCACCTGCAGGCACAAAAAAGAAGAACGCCTACACGTCCTCTCCAAAAATCTTATGTTATAAAAAGGAATAATCCTTCACATCTGCAAAATAAATGTGAACGCCTTGACTTTATTATCTGCTCATATGATAATAATAGTGTGAGAAGAAATTGTTTAACTTTCAAGACTGCCGCGAAGACAGCCAATTTACAGAAAGCGGTGATACCATGATTTTTAAATTTGAAGCGCAAGCCCCCAAAATTGATGAAAAGGCCTATGCCTTTAATACTGCCACCCTGATTGGCAAGGTTGAGCTTAAAGAGTACGCCAGCGTTTGGCCCGGCGTTACTATCCGCGGCGACGTTAACCGCATCGAGGTTGGCCGCTACAGCAATATCCAGGACAACAGCGTGCTGCACGTTGCTGATAACTACGCCTGCATCGTCGGTGATTATGTAACTGTAGGCCACTGCGCTCTGCTGCATGCCTGCACCGTTGAGGACCACTGCCTCATCGGCATGCATTCCACCGTACTTGACGGCGCTGTAATCGGCCACGGCTCTATCGTTGCTGCCGGTGCCGTTGTAACAAAGGGCACCATCGTACCGCCGAATTCCCTGGTTGCCGGCATTCCTGCCAAGGTTATCAAAACATTGGACGAAAAAGGCATTGCTGCTATCCACGCTCAGGCACTGAAATACAAAACATTGTGGACCGAACGCTACGGCCTGCTGCCTGACAATGATGGTGAACGCTATCACGGCGAAAAAATCGTTTAATTTCCCCAAGCAAGGAAGCATGACAATGTCCTCTGATTAATCAGGTCACGCTTCGCTATAATGTGCAAAACAAAATCCCGTTACCAGGTACATGCCTGCTAACGGGATTTTTTGCTGCAAGTATGCGCTTACGCTGCTAAACAAGAAAGCCATCTCTGCAGTTCTTCAGAAGAACAGAGATGGCTTTAATTATTGAATAAAATTTTTATCAGTTACCTTCAACAGCAACTGCTTTTTTGGTCGGGCAAACAATTGCAGCAATAGCATAAGCAGCAATGCATACCAACCATTCCATATAGATTACATTCGGGAAAATGCGTACTGCCGGAGTAAGCTGCCACAGCACCAGCAGCACCAGACCTGCCAGCAAAGTCCAGAAGCCTGCGGCTTTAGAAGCATACTGCGGGAAGAACAGCGCTACTATAACAATAACGCTGAAGGCAGCAGTCAGGGACAAACCAATCATAATCGTACCCAAAATGCTGGATACGCTCATAGCAAGTCCCAACGTAAGAATACCGCTGATAATAATGCAGGCACGTGTCATCAGCAGCTGACGCGCCTGGTCGCACTGCGGATTGATGAAGCGCTTATAAATATCGCTGGAAAACAGGGTACCGGCGCTAAGCAGCAGGTTGCAGGCGGTAGATACATCCGCAGCCCACAAAGCTGCCAGCGTAACACCTGCTAACACCGGCTGCAGGCCTACGATAACCTGCGGCAGCGCCAATGCAGCCTGCGCATCAGGATACATAGCCTTGGCAACAAGACCAAGGAAGGCAGCCAGGACGCCTACCGGCAGCATCAGAATGCCACCCCAGACGAATCCCTTCTTAGCAGTTGCAGCGTCTTTAGCGCCTAAAGAAATCTGCAGAATACTTTGCAGAGAAAGATTTACGGTAATAAGGGTTACAACCCAGCTAGTGATGGTTACAGGGCCAACACCGTCAATGAAGCTGAACCAAGGCACATTAGCCGGCAAAGCAGCAGCCAGATGATCCATGCTGCCGATTTTTTTGAATTGAATAATCGTTGCCGCAAAAATGCCAACGTAAATCAGGATAATATTCAATACATTAGATAAGGATGCAGACCACATACCACCGATAAAGGTAATACCGATAAAAGTGATAGCGCTGACAATCATACCGGTGTGGAAATCAAAGATATCCGGCAGGATAGCGTGCAGGATACTGCCACCCGCAATATATTGCAGGCTGATGATTACCAATTGAATAACAATCTGGCAGAAAACGCCCAAGATTACCGCGCCCTTGGTGTGATGGCGTTCAATAAGCTCGGTGATAGTTGTAATGTTCTGTTCACGATATTTTTTAGCCATGAACAAACCCATAACAATCGCGCCCAAAGCCCAGGCAATCGTATACCAGCCGGCACTCAGACCAACACGGAAGGCATGTTCGGAAACACCGATAGTCGACGCACCGCCGACAGCCAGACCGATAATAGTAACACAAATCAAAGGCGCAGAAAGTCTGCGTCCCGCAAGAGCAAAGTTTTCGTTATTGCCTTCACTACGTTTTTTTGCATACCAACTGATAGCGAACAAAGCAACAATGTACAATATTAAGATGACTAAAGAAACAGGCACAAAAAATCCTCCTTTAAATTATACATGCCTGTTAAAGAAATACAACGTCATTGCTGGCAGTATCCCTATACTGCCTCACATCAGACCTAATCGTGCAGACTTCAACAACATATAATACAAAAACCACTTGTGCTGTCATTACAATTCCCCATCGCCCATACCGGCAAGCATCCCAATGCAGACCAAATATACGCCTCCTGATGCTTCCTTGCAAAGCAGCCACATATATATTAGCTAAATTATATCCCGCCAGGAAAAAACAGTCAAGATTTTTTCACAAAAAAGTATTGACAAAATAGCCTCTTGCAGTTAAAATAAATATTGTTATTGGCCTCGTAGCTCAGCTGGATAGAGCGTTTGACTACGAATCAAAAGGTCGCAGGTTCGAGTCCTGCCGAGGTCACCATTTTAGACTTTTCGCGAACATCGAAGGACTGCAGCGCAGATAATTGCGGTGTATCGGTAAAATTAAATCTGACAGTGATGGAATATTTTTCGTCACTGTCTTTTTTTGTGCCTTCATCCGGTACGCGCTCGACAACAACGGAGTTAACCATGGTGCTGATGACCTTTTCTTTCATTTTATCGTCCGGAGCAGCGGCGATGTTGCGCAGGAAGTATTCTATAGCTTCTTTGCTAATCTTCGGCGGTGCTGCTACCAGCTCACGCTCTGCTATAGCTTCATCCAGGGCGGCAGCCTTGGCTTCGGCGGCGTTTATCAGCTCAATAATGGTTCCGCTGGTGGCACCGTTGGCGATGGCGGCGGCGTAGTTGGCTATGCTCTTCTTAACGCGGGAGCGCTCAGCCTTCATTTCGGCCAGCTCGTTATCAACCTGAGCTTCAGCAACAGCTTCGGCCTGCTCTGCTATCAGCTTGATATTTTCCTCATGCAAAAGCACCTCGCGGGCACAATTATAAACGGCCTGCTCCAGCTCGTCCCTGTTCAGCGGCGATATGCTGCAGCTGGTTCTTTTTGCTCTTTTGTTGGCGCAGGCATAATAATAATAAAGCTCACCGCTTCTGCTCTTGCCGCTCATTCCATGCATCGGTCCGCCGCATTCACCACAAATAATATTAGGAGTAAGTAAATATTTATCACTCTTCTGCACGTTTATTCCCCTTCTTCCATAAGTTTTGAGTTTACGCTGCACTGCCTCGAACAGCTCCTTGCTGACAATAGGCGGTACGGCGTTTTTTATTTCTATGTCCTTCCACCGGAATAAACCGGTATAGACAACATTTTTCAGCATCCAAGTAAAGCTGCTTTTATTCCAGGCTGCGCCCCTAGCGGTACGCACGCCTAACATGTTCAGCCAGCTGGCTATATCTACATACTTCTCGCCGGCCAAAACCTTTTCAAAAATTTGGCGTACAAATTCGCCGCGCTCCGGATCTATTATTAAGCGCTGCTCTGCGTCCCTGGTATAACCGAAGGGAACAGTGCCGGAGGTCCACTTCGCTTTCAAAGCGTTCTCCTTCATTCCACGCGTAACCTTTTCGGACAGGTCGACGCTGTACCATTCGGCCATACCCTGCAGCACACTCTTCAGCACAATGCCGGCTGCACCCTCAGCCACGTTTTCCCTGGCTGATATAACCTTAACACCATGCTTCTTCAGCTTAGTCTCCCAAACAGCGAAGGAATACCTGTTGCGGGAAAACCTATCGTATTTGTAAATCAAGATAGCCTGAAACACGCCCTTAGACGCATCGGCAAGCATCCGCTGAAACTCCGGGCGTTCATCCGTGCGTCCGGTAATAGCTCTGTCTGCGTAAACCTGCAGCACGCTGTAGCCTTCGCGCTCGGCGTACTCGCGACACTCACGCACCTGGCCTTCTATGCTTTCCTCACGCTGGTGGCTGGAGGAATACCGCGCATAGATAACGGCGGGAACAGCACGCTCGGCCACGCTTTTCATACATTTAACCACGCTTTACCCTCCTTTCGTTACATCCCAAAATCTTAGCAATAGCATTTACCGGAACATTAGCGCTTCTGAGCACGAAGAAACCGCTTCTTTACGCTGTCCCAAAATATTGAAATTAGCAATCGTCGGGATATTTCACACTACTTTTTCGGGGCGCGGCCTACATCAAAGAAGCCCAAAACGCCGGCCGTGAAGAAAATATTAACAAAGCCATACCAAAACGGCCTTTTCGTTCCCTTGAATCGTAAATAAGTTGCATAAAACAGCCCAAGCGTTCCGATGTAGCCTATAGCCCTTGCCCATTCCGCATTGATAGAATTAAAAACGAGGGAAATAGCAACAGACGGTCCCCAATATTTCAAATATGTGGCATTATCCATATCGTTGTAAGTCTCTGCTTTCTTGCCGAAGGAAGCGTTTTCATCATAAGCTCGAGCGCGGCCGTACTTCAATTCACAATCCGTCACAATATCCTTGCCGATATAGCCAAGGTGAAAGTGATAAGCGTCGGCCACGTCCTGCAAAAACTCAGCGCCTGTTGCTTTCAGGGCATATTCCACGATAGCGACGCAGGCTCTGGCGTGCGCCATAGCGTTATAACTCTGCTCCAGGTTAAAGCCTATTTTTTCGGTAACATCCTGCAGGCGATGATGAGGCATCTCCGGGAACATTGCTTGCGAAAGCACGCACGTGCAAAACACGGGACAGCTTGGGAAAGCAAGCTCGTTGCCTGCCAGCTCTTCCGCCAACACGTCCATGTCAAACTTGGCATAGTGCGCGACAAGCGTTTTGCCGTTAATTTTTTCCTTAATCAGCGGCCACAGCTCATCAAAATACGGCGCATCCTTCACCATCTCTTTTGTGATACCATGCAAAGCCGTATTTTCTTTGTCGAAATGCAAAATACCGGGACGGATAAGACTGTAAAACGTATCAATAATCTTTCCGTCTTTCACCGTAACCAGAGCGACAGAGCATGCGCTTTTGTGCCACTTGTTGGCCGTTTGAAAATCAATAGCTACATATTCCATAAAATCCCTCCTATTAATATCTTAGTTTAACTTGAAATCATCTTTCCAGTTTTTTGAAAATCCCATTTTTATAAGAACACTATTAAACATATTTTGTGGCAATTTTTTAGCAAAAGATGCTATTTCAGCAGAAAATTCTCCAACCATAGTAGCATAGTCGCGCTTGCTCAAAAATAAGCCTAAAATTATAACACAATCAATAAAATGTGATGAAAAGTTACTAGGCAGTGTTTTATGAAATAGTGCTATATTAGGGACTTTATTATTATTTTTTACCGTAATACTATACAGCCGCTCCTCATGAGCACAAACATTTCTAAAAATGTTAATAAAAGCAAACATATTAGAGACGAATTTTTCTTCCTGTTCCGGCGTTAAAAGCAGCTTGACTCGATATGTTTTTTCGTAAGTGTTTATAATCTCATTTATAACTAGAAGTTTAGTCTGCATAGTCATGCCATTATAAAAATGAATAATATTGCCTAGTGTCATCTTTGTAACCAACACCCACAATGGAAGCTCTTTGTGTTTGTCGAGATAATGGTAAAACTGATCGCCTAGCGCACCCTTCTTTGTATTTTTCGTTATTACGCTAGATAAGTCTGCTATAAGTTTGGTGGCGGTCTGTGGGTTAGAACTATCGAAATTATTTATATCAAGATAATTGAAGTTTTGTTTATACGTCTGCGAGAAATAATAAGCTACTTTCGTTTTCAACGAAGTTTCCATTTTCAAAATGTACTTTAATAATATAGCTCGCATATTCCTGTCAAAATTATAAAGCGCATATATATGCTCGAAAGTAGTGCCTGCCTTATATCTGTCGTCACCGTACTGTTTGGTTTGCGGCATATCAAGAAATATATCTTTATAACCGTTGATGATATTATAATAGCCTTCATTTTTTAAAATCTGTATTGCTTTACTGCCGTCTTTAATAACAAGGTTACGACCTCTAAGAATGGTCAACTGCTGCCGATATGTTTTGAATGGCTTATCCATAAAATTCCTCCTATATAACGAAAAAAGGCTTGCCAATCCGCAGATTAGCAAGCCTCCGTGCATCGCCCTCAGGTTCTGCACTATCGCTGTACTAATCATTATAGCAGAATAATTAATTTTGTCAACAAAAACTTGCTTTTTCAGAAGCGTTGTGTTAAAATACTAAAGTTACCCATCTTAACACCACAATATATAGTGATTGATATTTTTACTTCTTTGCCGTCAGCACTGCGCTGGTGGCATTTTATGTTTTATTTGCAATGTGAACTTTTCTAACATTGCAGTTATTCGACTTTACCTCCTAACCGTCAGCACTACGCTGGCGACATTATTAAACCTTGTCATATTGATACTATAAAATACATGATATAATATATTTGAATTTATTTTTGTTTTGGTGGCTGTGGCGACGGCTTTTGCTTTACCGGTGGCAAGGGCATAGAAAAGTTGTCGCTTCTAGTTACCGTACTAGGTGGCACAGGGTTCGGCTCAGGCACTATTTCACCTTCTTTCAGAACGGAGTGATATTATGGAGTTAAATTTATTGCAAAACATTGCACAAGCTGCTCCGGGGTTCATAGGCGTAGCAGCTTGCAAGCTGATGAACGGAAATCCTCAAAAAGAAAAGTTGAATAATGAAGTTTTGGCGTATTTTCTTTTCGGCGGTACAGCATGGCTTTTAGTTGCGAGCCTTGACAATATTTGCAGCTTGCAGGGCTTGGCACTTAGTGAATCAACACGTATTGCCTGTACTATTATCTGCGCTGCTCTTTTAGGTATTTTATGGCCTGTATGGCTACGCGATAAAGCCGTTGCGCTGGCCAACATTATAAATTGTTACTTTGGAAAAAATCCGATATTCGTTGAGGAAACAATTTTGGAAAAGCTTGGCTGCGACAACAAGCCGCATTACTACGAAGCGTATAAGGCTGGCACTCTTGTCGCGTCTGGTTGGGGCGAGCACTTCATAAAAAGCGAGAAGTCTTTTTCCTTGCGCCAGATAGAAGGCTATGGCATGGAAGACCTGCAAGAAGTGCGTTACATCATTTGGCAGGACAAAGACATGATTTTAAAAGAATATACGCTGAAAGAAACTTAAACATTATCATCCGCCGTCAGCACTGTGCTGGCGGCATTTTTTTATTTGCAATCTGCAGTTATCCGGCTTTTCCGAACAGCTGCATTTACTTCTTCATCCCACAATGAATTATATGCAATTCTCTTCTTCTTGCTCGGAAGACCGAGTGTATTGGAAAAGCTTAAATTCAATATTATTCAAAATCTCTTGTTTATCGCTGCTTGTCAACATTCGGTATTTTTTTATTAAAGCCAACTCCGAAGATGATAGCGACATCTTTTCTTGTTTGCTAACTGAAATAAGCTCATCAATAGAAATTCTAAAGTATTGAGCAAGCATTTCTATTTTATCCATTCTAGGATACTTCTTACCATTCAGCCAATCTGATACTGTAGCCTGCCTAAAATTCAAATCTTTTACTATATCAGATTGAGTTTTGCCGTTTTCTAACATAATCCTTTTTAGGTTGATTGAAAACAATCTTTTAATTTCATCTACCGGCATCATAATCACCTCAAGACAATTATATACCTAAAAGCGGAAAAAAAGCAACAAAAAGCGTAAAAAAATACGCATTACGCATTGATAAAACGCTTAAAGCGATATAGAATAGAGTCACAGGAGGTGGAAAATATGCGAATCACATTAGAAGCTGCAAGAATCAACGTAGGGCTGAACCAGAAAGACGCAGCGAAAGCACTTGAAATTTCCAGAGATAGCCTTAGAAATTACGAACAATATAAAAAATCTCCCAAAATTGACCTTGCTTACAAAATGGCCAGTCTGTATAAATGCGAAATTACAGACCTTATTTTTTTAAAACCTAATATCGCTTAAAGCGGTATTAGGAATCACAGAGGTGCAAACATGAACAAAGACAAAAAGAAAAGCCCTGCGCAGCAGGGCATAGGAATAAGCGTATTCTTGCACAAGCTCTTTGGCAAGCGTGAAGAAAAACACTACGTTGTAAAACAGCACTACATTAATATAGGCGGCTTTACAACACAGTTAGAAGCTTATCATATGGCTGACAGCATCCAGAAGACTTTTGGAATACCGCCGGAAATGATAACTATTAGTGAAGCTGACTTATTAATTTCTCAAGCAGAGTACGAAAAATATCTGGATAAAGCTGCAGAAGCATAGGAGGCAACAAAATGCTGAAAGACCAAAATAAAAGCCAGCACAAAGCTGGCTTGAAACTATGAGAGAATTTATGCTTAATGAATTTCGGATATTGGTGCTCATAAGCGGCATTGTCTGCTGGTGCGTAATCATCAGCTTAATAATTAGCTTCTTATGGACCTGTATTTCGTATCTTATAGACGAAAACGAATTTCCGCCGCTGCACTTTAGCACAAACTGCATGAAATGGCTGCCGCTGATTATATCTATCGCGTCCTTAATTGCATCCATTGCAGCGTACTGCAAACACTAATCAGACATTACACCCATAAAAATTATAGGAGGCACATCATGGCAAAAAATCTCGTAGTCAAATCAATGGCAGATGTTTGCGTTCTGGACATTACACTCTGCAACTACATCCAGCACGCCCGCAACCAATTAGACTGGCTGCAGAAGAATCATAAAGATGTAGCACAAGGCAACATCGAAGATTATCAGGAAAAAATCGCAGCGGCCAAAGGCCTGCTGAAGCAGCTGCGCAGCTTCTAAGGAGAACGTGATGACGAAAACACTGACCAAAACACTCAGAATCAAATCACAGCCGGAATACAACGCAGTAGAACGCGGCCTTTGCAATTACATCAAAGTTGTCAGCGACAAACTCCAGTCACTGAAGCAGACAGATGAAAACTGCACCGGTCCGACCGTCAAGGATTATACAGAAAGAATCAAAGCCGCCAAAAGCCTGCTGAAGCAGCTGCGCGACTATTAACATCAGGAGGGACAACATGCAAAAGAATAACAATGGCCAAACGCCGAAGGCTTTTCTTACCTTGAAGCTCGACTCTATGCAGACCTTTGAGCTTATCAACGCTCTGCGCTGCAATAACATCCGCTGTCACATGACAGTGAAAAACAGATTGGCGGAAATCCAAACGCATAAAGACAACAAAGACTATGTTGCCATGCAGGAATTTACCATCAACCGCCTGCGCAGTAGCGTTATTACAGCTCAGAGCATTCTCAAGCAAATTTATGCAAAGTATCCCTGGCTGGCTCCGGAGGCAGAACAAAATGAAGAATGACCTTTGCTATATCATCATCTCAAAAAGCACGGCCGCACGTCTGCAGAAGGCTATCGCCAATGACAAGCAGCTCGCAAGCGTTGCTGAGCAGATAAAAAAGCAGGAGCCGTTAGAAAATGGCCACACTAAGCACTTTTGGCACCAATACAACAAAATGGAGCTTATCGAGCAGCTGCAGCTTTATGAAAAGCTGGTGAATTACGCCAGCAACCGCTTTTTCAGACTGAGCAAGGAGGCGATAATTCGTGAAAAGAAAGATAGCTAACATTGTAGTTATTGGCGTTGGCGCTGTCCGTAAAATCCCTTTACGCCGCTTTGCATATCTGCTTTGGCTGCGTTGCGGCCGCGTGCTTGACCTGAAAAAGCACTGCCACCTGCAGGAAGAGGAAAAAGCTGCTGTTGAAAAGCCTTGTGCTGCACCCGCTGACGTTAGAAGCTCCGGCGACATTGGCAGCCATCCTCAAATCAGAATCACCCATAAAATTTCGTGGAAGACACGGCGCTGGTAACAGCAGAAAGGAGCAAATCATGAAAACAATTATCTCCATTCTTATCGCGGCTCTGCTTGGCGCTGGCATCGGTGTCGGCCTTGCCTATGGCTGGCGTCTGTACGATGATAGCCGCTATGTATGTAACTACACCACAGCCACCGTTGGCGTTGGCGGCACTGTTTATGACCTCGCCTTGAAGTACCTGAAAAAGCAAGACCGCTATGATCTTGATGAAATGATTTTCTACATCATCGAAGAAAACGGCCTCGGCAACAGCCGCTACATGCTCATTCAGCCCGACGATGTGCTGCGCATTCCGCTGTATACGCTAAAGAAATAGGAGGGCATTATGGCACGCAAGAAAAAAGAAATCATCATCAACAGCGCATCCGGTAAAATCACTCAAAGAAGTGCTCTTACCCTTTACGATTACATTCAGCGCTACTACGCCACCCATCCCGACGTATACGCTGACTTTCTCGCCTGGAAGGCAGCAAAGCATGAAGCTGCAGCACAATAGGAGGACGTGAGAATATGACGGAAAACTACGATGTCAAATATATTTTGAGCAAAGGCGGCTGCACTCAAATCCGCTACACCGTCTGTCCTGCAGATGCAGAACCGGAGGAAAACATTGTCAGCCGCGCGGATAAGCCGCACGAAGATTTTCGCAAACTGTGGGCGCTGCTCCCCGGCGTAGCCGCCCGCTTTCTGGAATTCCCGCTGCAGAATGCCGATGGCCAAAACATTATATTGAGAGTTACGAAGGTAAACTTTCTGGATAGCACAAAATACGGCTACGGTATGCAGCTCGTTGTCCTGCTGGAAGGCATGGCTCTTTGCCCTACACCGCTCCAGATTGTGACACAAAAATTTTACTGCACGGAAACACTCACCCGCCAACAGGGAGAAAAGAAAATTCCTATGCAGCTGCTGTTGCCGAACGAAAAGGCCTTGATGAAGTCGCTCAAAGAAGAAGCCTTCAAATATGCCTATTGTGGCAAACGCCAGCAGCCAACTATTGACGAAGCTCAACGCGCCTACGAGCGTGGCGGCTATCTTGATGAAGAATAACAGCTGCGGCCTGCGCTATGCGACGGAAGAAGAAAGGACGTATAAGCAAGATGATTAAAGCAGCTACGGCTTTTGGTGGCGCGAAAGCATATGATATATCAATAGCGTGCCCCTGTAGAGAATGTGACGTGCGTTCACCGGGTTGCGGCAGAATATGCAGCGATTACAAAAAGTATAAATTTGTTTTGGCTGTGCTGAACGGGAAGCGCCAGGCTAAGGCCAAAGCAGCGGCTGAATGTCGTGCAATGCGCAATGAGCGTATCAGAGAATGGAAACATAATAAATGTTGGCCAAAAGGTTGAGATAAAAAGTATATGAAGAAATATAATGCGAGGCTATTCTGCCTCTCTAAATAAATATTTTTAGGCACGAAAGGAGCCGATATTATGATTAAAAATTATGTACCCCTGCGCGATGCAAAGAAGGTCCACGTTGTAGAGCTGACTCACCTCTTTGGCGGCAACAAACTTGTAACCCGCCATTATATGCAGGATGACAGCGCAGCAGAAATCCTTGCTGTTTACACTGATGAGGACTCTTCCTGGCTCAGCGATGACTTTGAACCGGTAGAAGGCACTATTCTCTATGATGGTATAAACGATGTTGTTGACGTTACCGCTGGAGATGTAACCTTGACTGTCCACCGCGACAAGCTGGCAAATTACCTTGTTGGCATCGAAATCGTTGACGTTCAATAAATAAGTAAGACCAAAACCGGGGACAACATGGCGCTGTCCCCGGCCTATTTGCAAAGGAGAAGACCATGTTCGGAATAGATAACAAACCTAAAATCTGCGTTTTTAACCTGCCTATTGAATGGCTGCACCCGCATCCGCATAACCCCAGAAAAGACCTCGGGGACCTGTCGGAGCTGGTCGAAAGCATTAAGGCCGTCGGCATAAAGCAGAATCTTACTGTCGTACCTGACCGCAACGAAAACGGTGACCTTATTGACGATAGCTATACCGTCATCATTGGCCATAGACGCATGGCGGCGGCGAAGGCTGCAGGCTTTAAAGAATTGCCTTGCGCTATCGATATGGAGATAACACCGGCGGAACAAATCGCCCTGATGCTCCATGAAAACATGCAACGCCGTCAGCTCACACCCTTGGAAGAAGGCCTTGGCTTTCAACAGCTGCAGTTAGAATTCGGCTGGCCAGTCGGAAAAATCAGCGAATACAGTGGCTTTTCGGAAACGACCGTGCGCGATCGCCTGCGTCTCACGCAGTTTGACAAGACGAAAGTAAAAAAAGCCTACGAAGAACGCCAGCCGAAGCTTGTGGAATTTGAAGCGTTAAGCAAAGTGAAGGACGAAGAAAAGCGTAACGAGCTGCTGGAAAAGATTGGCACGTTCGGCTTCATGCCTGCAGTAAAATCAGCCTTAGCCGAAGAGGCAGAAAAGACCTTCATGGAAGATATTAAAAGCATTCCGCAATTAAATAATGCTACCGTCCTTTCCAGAACAGACGTCTGGAACGCCAGCAAATATAAATTTTTCGTATCTGTAAAGGTACCTGAAAGCGACAAGGTTGACGAAAACTTTATTGCTGCACTGCCTACTGTCCCAGAAGGCCAGAGACATCACTATATTTATTATGATAGATGTGAAAAGAACTTAGAATTTTATTCCAAAGTAAAACATGCCTCGGCAAAATCATCAAAGGAAGCTCAAAGGGAGCGCGAAAACATAGCAAACAACTGGGCTGATTTGGAAGCGGTTAGCCAAAAATACTATGAGCTGCGTAAGCACTTCGTTGAAAACTTCTACTGTCATTCCAACGAACAAATAATGCTCGCCCTGCAGGGAGCTGTGTATGCAGTCGCATCAGAAGCACCGCGCTACACTACAGATCAAATCAGTCAGGACCTGGTTAAAGTTTTAGGAATACCTGAAAAAGCCTACAGCTCATACGATGCACGCCGCATTGCGATTATCACCAAGGTGCATGAATTAAAGCGGAACAACGTAACTCAATGTGTTTATCAGCTCTTTTCTGATAGCGCAGGCCATAACGGCCGCTATGGCTGGGACTCTAAAAAGTGGCCCGTATACCGTAAAAGACCTGAGGTTATCGCCCTCTACACCTGGCTTGAAAGCTTAGGCTATGAAACCAGCCAAGAAGAAAAAGAGCTTATAGACGGCACCCATGAAATTTTCCATAGGAAAAACAATTAAATAATTTACGCGCATTACAGGGCGCAGGCTGCTTCTGCCGATATGTTATATACAAGCAAACAGATGGCGCAGAACCAAAGAAGAAGTATATCACTTTATCCAGCCCGCGCCCTAAAGTGCGCGATAAAACAAATATATATTATAGTAGAAAGCTGCGAGGTTAAACCCCTCGCATTAGCTTGATATAGCATATTAACTTAATCGCACCCATAGGGCTGCGAAAGAAATTTACTCTTTGACTCCGGTGGTGATTGACTGTGTACAAGAAAAAAGAAATCTATTGCGGCGAAGTCCTGGAAGTTGAAAAAACTTGTAGCTTTAATTATAAGGGCAAAAATATGACCAGAGGACCGCGCATAGAAAAAACATCTGAAGCCATGGCCAAGGTTAACGAACGCCGTGCTCAGAAAAAGCTTTCTCGCCTGCTCAATACCAACTTTGGAGCCAACGACTACCACCTTATCCTTACCTACAGCCCGGAGAACAGAGCGCTCAACCCTGAAGCTGCCAAGAAAGACCTGTCTGCTTTTCTTTTATCCATGAGGAAAAAATATAAAAGAGCCGGCCTGGAATTCAAATATATTGCCGTAACTGAGTATGGCAAGAAGTCTATGCATCATCATCTTGTAATCAATAAGGGCATAGACCTTGCTGACATTGCTGCATCCTGGAGACATGGCCGCATCCACACGACCAACCTCGACAACAACGGCGATTATGACCGCCTGGCTCATTATCTGATTAAGCAAACAAATAAAACTTTCAATGATCCGGAACGCTGCGTGCATCACAAGCGCTGGTGTGCGTCACGGAACCTGAAGAAGCCTATAGAAAAAAATTACAAAGTTAAGGCCGACAGCTGGCGCGAATATCCTACGGCACCAAAGGGCTACATGGTAATCACTGACAGCATCGTCAGCGGCGTAAGCGATTGGACCGGTTGGCCGTATCAATATTACCGCTGTATAAAAATCTCTCCAGAAAGAAGGAATAGCCATGCCACAAAAAAACACATCAACAGAGCCAAAGGAAAAGACTCTTAGAATCACACTGGATATACCGCCAAGCGTGAACCATTGCTATGCGCCGAATTATAAACACCATCAGCGTGATCGCGTCCTTACTCCACAGGCACGCAGCTGGAAGGAATATGCCAAATTAAATGCGCTGTCTGAAGTGCGGCGTCAAGGCTGGCAGACTCCGGCAAAGGGAGTAAAGGTTGTTGTCGAGCTGGTGGCCTATTGGCCTGACGGCAGGACAAGAGATATGCATAACGCGCATAAGCTGCTCATGGATGCACTGGAAGATGCTGGCGTATATCCTAACGATAAATTTGCCTTGGCTCGCGATATGGACTTCACCATAGACCGCAAAGAGCCAAGGCTGGAAGTGTTTGTCTATTTGAAACCGGAGGGAGAAAAATATGGACAGCCAAGGAATCAAGATTAAATTGCAAAGCGTAATCGTAGCAGAGCAGGACGTGCTCAGGCTGCAAAGCCAGCTTGAGCATCTGCAGCACCTGGAGCAGACAATCAATGAGCCGCAAAGCTACTCAGACCTGAAGGCTGAGCAATCGGCAAAGATTAACAAACACAAACAGCTCTATCGCGCTGCCCAAAGAATCATAGACAGCCTGCTGATTTCGAAGCATGGCCAACATGATCCGGAAAAGACTCGGGCTTGCAAGACCATATTAGCCGAACGCTATCTGCACGGCAAAGGATGGTCGGAGATTGCCAGGCTTATCAACTACTCAGAGCGTCAGGCGCAACGGCTTCACGGCGCAGCTCTGGAAGCAGCTGCTAAGGCAGCTCAACGTAAGAAAAAATATAATCAAACAAACGAGCGGTTCGCCGCTCTTTTTTTGTTTATAAATCAGTGAACATTCTGACAATTAACCAAAAAATAGGCAGCATCCCCCCCTATCAAAAAAATTTTGCGTGTTCAAAGCCGTACCGGCGCGGTTCCTTAACACAATAAATTGGTCGCGCGTAAGCCCCCCTCCCTAAAAAGATAGAGAATTTTTTCTTTCAAAACGTCGAACGTGGCTTTGGTGCTGGCTTTGCGGCGCTGAAGCAAGGAGTTTTTCAGCCAAAGAAATGGCAAGAAAGAAAAAGTAAGGAATTTTTTGCGGCACTATTGGAAGAGATTTTTATTTATAGCCGTTTTTCTATGCAAAAATCACATGCGCATATTCGAACACATAAACATGTCGCTACTTGTCACCTGCTTGTGTGCTATTTTAGATATAGGCAAACACATTAAAGAGAGGCAAAAGCATGAAACCATGGGCGGAACAATTTTACAAGTCAAAAGCGTGGCTTAAATGCCGCAAGGCATACATCACAAGCGTACAAGGCCTTTGTGAACGCTGCAGGCGGCGCGGAATTGCCAAACCCGGCAAAATCGTGCATCACAAAACAGCATTAACGCCTGACAACATCACAGACCACAGCATCAGCCTAAACCCGGCTAACCTGGAATACCTTTGCCAGGAATGCCACAACATCGAACATTACCAAAAATATGGCTCAACGCGGCGCGGGCTGGCGTTTTATGCTAATGGCCAGCTTGTGCAAGTATCTGACGAAGCCAACAACGGCGAAGCTTAAAACATGAAAGGAGGCGGCGCTTATGGCAGCACCTAAGAAAAAAGAAAAAGCGGTAAAACCAGAGGCAAAAGCTGCAGCCTTGACATCCAGCAGCCGTGTTCGGCGCGAGGTTACACGTCTGAATAAGATTTTCGCTGCACGTAACCACGAAGAAAAGGAATACCTGGCCGGACTTGTCAAAAGGGCAGCCTGGATGAAGGTACAGCTGGAGGACATGGAAAAGGACCTTGAACAGAATGGCCTTACGGAAATGTTCACGCAATCGGAGAACGCTCCGCCCTATGAGCGCGAGCGTCCGAAGGCAAGGCTGTATAACTCCATCAACAAAAATTACCAGACAATCATGAAGCAGCTGGCGGACTTCCTGGCCCGTTCCGATACCAGCAGCAAGCCTCCGGATGACGGCTTTGAAGACTTCTGCAACAGCTAACCCTATCAGGGAATATTACGCAGCCATCCAGCGCGGCGATATTATTGCCTGCCATAAAATCACCCGCACGCTGGAGAAGCTTTGCGCTGACCTTGACGATACCGACGGGCCGTATATCTATGACAGCGCAAAGGCGGAAAAGGTTATTACCTTTATCGAAAAATACTGCAAGCAAAGCAAGGGCAGGAATGGCGGTAAAGGCATCCGGCTGGAGCTATGGCAGAAAGCCTTCATTGCAGCCACGTTTGGCTTTGTAGAAAAGACGACAGGCTTTAGAAAATACCGCGAAAGCGTGCTTATTGTCGGACGCAAGAATGGAAAATCCACAATAGGAAGCGCCATCGGTAATTACATGCTTTTTGCCGATAAAGAAAAAGGCCCTGAAATCGTCAGCGCTGCTACAATGAAGGACCAGGCAAAAATAGTTTGGCTGGAAGCTAAACGCATGGTACAGAAAAGCCCGTCATTAATGCGCCGGGCGAAGCTGCTTGTCAGCGAAATACAATGCAAGCTCAATGACGGCACATTCAGGCCGTTGTCCAGCGACAGCAATACGCTTGACGGCCTAAACCTACACGCGGCCATCATTGACGAGCTGCACGCCATCAAGGACAGAAACCTTTATGACGTACTCGTAGACGGTATGAGCGCCAGGGAGCAGCCGTTGTGTTTGATTATCTCAACCGCCGGAACTGTGCGTGAAGGCATTTTTGATGTTAAATACAGCGAAGCACAAGACATTATCAATGGTTACGATAACGGCAGCTATATAGACGAACATGTCCTCTTTTTTGTCTACGAGCTGGACGACCGTGAAGAATGGCAAAAGCCGGAATGCTTTATAAAAGCTAATCCTGGCTTAGGCACCATAAAAAGCCTTGCGCAGCTGCAAAACAAGGTAAAAAAGGCGCAGCATAATCCGGAACTTGTCAAAAACCTGCTTTGCAAGGACTTCAATATGCGTGAAACATCCGGCAGTGCATGGCTAACCTTCGAGGCACTCAATAACGAAGAGCGCTTTGACATCGAACAGTTAAAACCGCGTTATTTTATCGGCGGGGCGGACCTGTCGCGCACAACGGACTTAACCTGCGCGTCGGCCATCTTCAAAAAGCAGGCTGACGGCCCTATATATGTCATGCAAATGTATTGGCTTCCCGAAGATCTGCTGGAAGAACGCAGCGAACAGGATAAAATCCAATATAACCTCTGGGTGCGGCAAGGCCTCATGCGCGTTTGTGCCGGTAGTAAAATTCGCTACGAAGACGTGACAGCATGGTTCTGCGAGCTGGTGAACAAATACGGCATGATGATGCTCTGGTGTGGCTATGACAGCTGGAGCGCAAAATACTGGGTTGACGACATGATTAGCAATTTCGGCAAGGAAGCAATGGAACAGGTAATCCAAGGCAAAAAAACACTTTCCAGTCCTATGCACAACATGGGCGCGGACTTGAAAGCCAAACGCATCATTTACAACAATAACCCTATTTTGAAATGGTGCCTTTCCAACACTGCCATTGACATAGACATCAACGGCAATATACAGCCTATGAAAGCCAATCAGCTCCGACGTATTGACGGTACAGCTTCTTTGCTGGACGCTTACGTCACTATGGAAAAACACCTGGCAGATTACAATTCTTTCACGCTTTAGTTTAGGAGGAAAACATGAATATATTCCGCTCAATGTATAGTAAAATCTTCGGCCGAAACCCGACACCGGCAGCGGAACCCGTCAACCTTGTACGCTTTGTGTCTCTGAATCAGGACGTAAATCTGGCGCAGGCTGGCGGCGCTGAGAGCTACCAAAACCTGTTTACGCGCGTCTGCATAGACTGCCTGGCAGAGAATGCGGCCAAGCTGAAGCCCAAAGTACAGCGCATCATAGACGGAGGCATCAAGGACGGCGACAGCAGGCTGCAGGCGCTGCTTGAAATCTCTCCCAACGAGTACATGAACAGCTTTGAATTCATCTACAAAGTTGTTACGCTATGGGCCAAAGACAATAACGCTTTTATTTATATTGCGAAGGACCTGCGCGGCAATCCTATAGGCCTCTACCCTATCGCCTACGCGCAGGCAGAATTCCTTGAATCAAACAAAATGCTCTTTGTTCGCTTTACGTTCGGGAACGGCTTTCGCATGACCGTTCCCTACGAAGAGCTCTGCCATCTCCGGCGATTTTTCGGGCCGAGCGACCTTTTCGGCGAGGACAACGAAAGAACCCTAAAGCCGCAAATCGGCCTTCTGAACATCGTCAACAAAGGCTTCGCGGCGGCGGTAAACAACAATAACCGCTTAAAGGGCATCATCAAATCAAATGTAAACCTGCATAATGATGACTTAAAGAAGCAGCAGGAAGCCTTCGTGAAAGACTATATGAATCTATCCAATAATGGCGGCGTAGCGGCGCTGGATACCAGAACGGAATACATCGAACTGAAGAATCAGCCAACCGTGGCCGATGACAAGCAAATGGAAGTTGTGCGAAAGGACATAATGGCATATTTCCACGTCAGTGATGACATCTTAATGGCCCGCTACAATGAAGAGCAATGGGGCGCCTTCTACGAAAGCGTCATTGAACCCATCGCAATCCGCTTAGGATTGGAGCTTACAAGAAAAATATTTACGCAAAGAGAAATTGCTGTAGGCAACAGAATCCACTTTGAAGCTAACCGCCTGCAGTATGCATCTACAAGCAGCAAAATCACCCTGACCAAAGAACTGATGCCGTTCGGAATGCTCTCTGTTAACGAAGCAAGGGAAATCTTCAACCTTGCCCCCGTAGAGGGCGGCGAAAAGCGCTTGGTATCTTTGAACTATATTGACGCAGAGCTTGCTAACCAGTACCAGGCTGGCAAAATCGGCGCTGAACAGGTGGAAGGAGGTGAAAAAGAGTGAGTGATAAAAAAAACACTAAGCTTTACGCGTCACCGTATAATCCTAAATTCTGCATTCGGTCCGCTCCGGCCGCTGACGACAGCGATAATAAACAGCGACGAATTGCGGGAACAGCAATGCTTTTTGGAGAAAAGACTGTTCTGTTCAGCATTGGTGATATTGACTATTGTGAAATCATCGACGCGCATGCTCTTGATAGCTGCGACATGTCTGACTGCGTCTTTACACGCAACCATCAGACCGATAAGCTGCTGGCACGTACCAAAAACAACACTCTGCAGCTATCTGTAACGGAGCACGGCCTTGACTTTGCGGCTGACATTGCAGACACCCAGGACGGCCGCGACACCTTTGAGCTTATCAAACGCGGCGACATTGAGGCCTGCAGCTTTTTCGCAGAAATCGAAGAAGCAAGCTATAATGTCGAGACGCACACACGCACCATCTTGAAATTTAAGCGTTTAAATGACGTGTCGGCCGTAACCTTCCCAGCCTACGAAAACACAAGCATTGACGCCGAAATGCGCAGCGCTTACGGCTTCGAGGAAGCGGAAACCGCAGCTGCCAAGCAAAAAATTGAAGAAGCCAAGAAAAGAATCTTACTGAAATTTTAAGGAGGATACCATGAATAAAGAACTCTTAGAACTCTTAGAAAAAAAGAAGGTCCTGCGCTCTAAGCTGGAAGCTGCCAAAGACCTTACTGCAATCAATGCTCTGGAAAAGGAGCTTGACGAACTGAACAAACAGGAAGAGGTGCTGGTGGCGCGCGCCAGAATTGCCAACAAACTGAATAACAATCCCGGCTTAGGAAATCTGGTGCCTACTCCTGGTAATGTTCCTTCTGAAGAAGATATGTACGATACCATGGCCTACAGAATGGCGTTTATGCGCTATGTATGCTCCAATGGTGCCAAAGAGCTGCCGGGTGAATATCGTAGCAACGCAAATACAACCACTACCGATGTCGGTGCTGTTATTCCTACAACTATCATGAACCGTATTGTCGAAAAGATGCAGGCTGTCGGTATGATTTTGCCGTTGGTAACTCAAACAAACCTGCGCGGTGGTGTAACATATCCGACAAGCACTGTAAAGCCTGTTGCTACCTGGGTAGCTGAGGGCGCAACCTCTGACAAGCAGAAGAAGAGCGTCACAGGCATCACCTTTGCTTATCACAAATTACGCTGCGCTGTATCCATCACTCTGGAAACCGAACAAATTACTCTCTCTGCCTTCGAAATGTCTCTTGTAAACGGCATTGCTGAGGCGATGGTTAAGGCTCTGGAAGAAGCGATTATTAACGGCAATGGCACAGGACAACCGAAAGGCATTCTGAAGGAAGATGTACCTGAAGGACAATCTGTTGTTCTTGCAGGCTTTGCACTGACCTACGAAGATGTAGTTAAAGCAGAAGCTGCTCTGCCGCTGGCTTACGAAAACAACGCTGTCTATGTCATGACCAAAAAAACCTTTATGAATTTTGCTGGCCAAGTTGACAATAACGGCCAGCCTGTTGCCAAGGTAAATTACGGTGCAAGCAATGCTCCGGAGCGCTACATTTTAGGGCGCAAGGTAATCTGCTGCGACTATCTGCCAAACCTTGACGCAAATACTGCTGTAAATACTGCTGTCGCTCTGATTTTCGACTTAAAAGACTATGCTGTCAACACCAACTATGTAATGGGACTGAAGCAATACGAAGATAACGACACCGAAGACCAGATTTTCAAATCTGTTATGCTGGCCGATGGTAAAGTTATTGATAAGAATGGCTTGGTAGTTATTAAAACTCCGGCAACTAAAGGCTAATCATGGATGAACTGTTAGCAGAAGTAAAGCTCTACTTACGCCTTGACGGTGACATAGAGGACACACTGCTTACCGGTATGATTAAAGCTGCGAAGCAATACCTTATTTCTGCCAGCGGGAAAACAAAAACAGCTGACGGAAAAGATATTATCGATGACGAACTTGCCAGACTAGGCATTAAAATGCTTGTATCACATTGGTATGACCATCGTGGCACAGAATGGCTTGGCAGCGGCAAAACGCCCGCTGAAATCGGCTACAGCTTTAAGGTAATACTGGCTCACATCACAAGCTCAGGTGACTATATATGTTAAACGGAGCAAGCGACCGCACGCATCGCATTACCTTACGCCGCCCGGACATCGTAGCAGATGGCTACGGCGGCCAAAAGCGTGCCTTTAGTAACTACGCAACACGTTGGGCGCAGGTAAAGCCCCCGGCGTACCGCGAACAGCAGGCGCAAGGCGCTCCCATGAGCCGCGAGGAAATCGTGGTAGAAATAACGCCTGCTGACAATGCTGTAGGCCGCGGATGGCGCTTACTCTGGCAAAACCATGAGTACGCTGTCAACTCCACGGACAACACATACAGGGAGCGCACCCTTATAACGGCCAAGCGCCTGAATCCGGGAGAATAACATGCCACGCAGCTACATAACAACATTAAGTGATGAAGAACTTACAAAATGCCTTAAACAAATCAAAGCATTTGACGGAAAAACCAGACTGGGAGTTGAAAAGGCTCTGAGGAATGGCACAAAACGCGTAAGAACCGGCGCTGCCAGACGCGTAGCTGTACGCTCCGGCACACTGAAGCGCTCTTTACGTTCCGGCTTTTCTCGGGCAAAGCTGGAAGGTGTCATAAGAGCTAAACAGCCTTACGCGCATCTTGTTGAATATGGAGCGCAAGGCTTCTTCACAAAGCCTAAAAAGGCTGGCATCCGTGCGCTAAAAATGAACATCGGCGGCAAGGCCGTGTATTCCAAAAGCGCTCGTGTTCCAGCAAGAAAGGCACGTCCGTTCCTTGCGCCGGCCTTCGAAGACGAAGCTCCCAGAATCATCGCTGATGTAAAAAAGGAGATTGAAAATGCTTAGACTCCCAAATAACGCTCTGCAAAAGGCTCTTATTAAATTACTTAAAGAAAAGATGCAAGGCGTATCTGTTTATGACTTCGTGCCAATCGAAGCTACGCCGCCTTATATAACTCTTGGCAGCATTGTTGTAACTGATCAGAGCACTAAAACAGAAGACAATTACAAAGTTGACATGCAAATCAACATTTGGAGCGAATACGAAGGCAGATACGAAATTAACCATATAGCGCAGCAGGTTATATCCCTGCTTTGCAGCCCTGACGGCTATATGGACCTATCTGCCGACGGCTTTGCCATGTACCGTGCTAAAATTGACACCTACGAAGCCTACCCGGAGGACGGCGACGGCTATAACGGAGCAATTACCTATGAGGTACATTTAAAAAACACCAAAGCAAACGCTGACAATATTTAGAAAGGAGCATAATAATGTCTGAAGTAACCTTCGCTACTCCTACCAACGCATCTACAAATGCTACAGCTGGTAAGGATTACCTTATTTATCTCAACACCGGTGCAACCGAAGCTAATCCAACCTGGACGCTGCTCGGTGGCCAACGCTCCGGCGACCTCTCCCGCCAGGCTGACGAAATTGACGCCAGCCACAAGACTAGCGGCGGCTGGAAAACAACTCTCCCCGGCCTGCGTTCCTGGTCCATTGACCTCGAAAGCGTTTACCTGGCTGGTGATGCAGGTGCAAAATTCCTTGAAGCGGCATTTTTGGCCGGCAAAAGAGTGCATATTAAATTTGAATACCCTGACAAAAGCTATATTACCGGTTGGGGCGCTGTGACGGAATGCAGCCTGAAAACACCTCATGACGATGTAGCTACCATTAGCGGCACAATTAAAGGTGACGGCGCTCTCAGCGACGTACAGCAACCGGCCGCTTAATCAATTTCAAAGGCTGGCGCTTTGGCGCTGGCCTTAACTAAAATTTAGGAGGAAACCATGAAAAAAATTGACTTTGAATTCTTTGCGCCTGGCCAACAAATCTACTTTGATGTCAGCCGCATCATGCAGGTAGAAAATGTTTTGAAAAAGGGCGTCGGTGAAATCGTCATGGAACAAAATTTGAATATGGGCACGCTTTGCGTCCTGCTCTCCATTGGCCTGCGTCATTATGGCCTGCAAAATCCGGAAAAAGTTGCTAAGAAGCTGCAAACGCTGCTTGACGAAGGCGTGGAAATTGAAGAAATTCAAATGCCTGTAGCAAAAGCTCTTGTAGCAAGTGGCGCGCTTGGAAAAAAAGTTTATTATCAGCTTTTCCCTGAAGAGCTTACCGAAGCGAAAGCTGAAGCTTTGGAAAAAGAGGAAAACGCAAAAAACTAAGCCAGGGCGAAGCAAAGCGCCCTAGCATTTTTGAATGGCTTGCATGGGCTGAACCTATAGCCTACGGCAGGCTTCACCTAACCCCAAAGCAATTTATGGAGTTAGATCTTATGGAATTCAGCGCTATGGTTGACGCACTAAAAGAAGCCGACGCACATCGGCGCGAGGAAACGGCTTACTGGGTGAGCCGCATAATGAATTGCTTTGCTAGCAAGCCCATAAAACCGGCAGACCTCTTAGAACCATTCAGGCCCCCCAAAACAAGCGCTGAAATTGTCAACGAGCGCAACGAGTTTTTCAAGAATTTCTATAATCAACGAAAGGAGGTAAAAGCAGATGGCGACAGTAGCACAGCTTTTGATAAAAATCGGCGCTGATACGTCAGAGCTAAAAAAACAGCTCAAGTCTACAAAGAGGCAAATACACTCGGCGTTTGGCAGCGATTTCCTAAGAGTATCCAACCGAGCGGCTCTTGCTATCGCCGGTATTGGCGCTGCTATAGCTGCAGCAGGCGTAAAGGCCGTTGAAGCGGCCGGCAAGCTGCAGAACGTGCAAACAGCCTTCACTAATATGCTAGGCAGTGCGCAGAAGGCAGCAGCCTTCACAAAAGAGCTGCAGGGCTTCGCAGCGGCAACACCTTTCGAATTCAACCAAGTTACCAGCGCTGCGCAAAAATTCTTAGCGTTCGGCTTTACTGCCGAACAGGTAATTCCAACGCTTACGGCTGTAGGCGATGCAGCAGCCGGCGTTGGCCTTGGCGCTGATGGTATTGACCGCGTAACTTTAGCTCTTGGCCAGATGGCCGCTAAAAGCCGTATCCAATCGGACGAAATGCTGCAGCTGACCGAAGCAGGCATTCCGGCATGGCAGATGCTCGCCGACAAAATCGGTAAAAGCGTTCCCGAAGTTATGGACATGGTGAGCAAAGGCGCTGTTGATGCTGGAACCGGTATCAATGCCCTTGTAGAAGGCATGAATCAAAAATTCGGTGGCATGATGGAACAGCAGAGCCACACCATACAAGGCACCTGGTCCACTCTCATGGATGGCATAGACCAGACAGCAGCTCAAGTTGGCTTGAGACTTGCAGAAAATTTCAATGTGACAGGTATCTTCGAGAGCCTCGGCAATACGATGAATGATTTTGCTCAAGCTGTACAAACCAGCGGCATAGCGGAAGCCTTTCGGACTGCCATCCCAACGGAATTTCAAATAGCGATAATTGGCATCGGAACAGCTCTGGTTGGCGTAGCGATACCAGCTATAGCTTTAGGAACAACGGCTCTGCTTGGCTTCTTGGCTCCTCTTGGAGCAGCCATAAGCGCTGCTGCACCGTTTATAGCGGCGGCAGCAGCTATAGCAGCGGCGCTATACGCACTTTGGGAACGCGGTACCACAGCAGCAGAAATAATTGACTTCTTCGGAATGCATATAGAAGTTGTAAATTTTTTCGTTGATACTGCTAAATCTCTTTTCGCACAACTTGGCGAAACAATACAGGCAATGTTTACATTGGCGCAACCAATTTTAACCACATTAGGCGTTGTTGCTTACGCTGCTTTTAGCATTATCATTGCTATACTCGGCAAAGTTGCTGAAGGCATCATGATACTCGGCGGCGTATTTATGACTGTCGTAGATTGGATAATGCAAGTAATAGAGTATTTCGCTAATGGTATAGGTAGCTTTCTTTCCTATATCGGCGATAGGCTCATGGAAAACGCAAACGATATGCTTCCAGCTTGGGCAGAAAGCGCTTTAAAGACTATTTCTGGCTTTGTAAGTACAGCGATTGGCTGGCTTAACAATCTTATCTCCAAAATTTTCGAGACGGACGACGCACTTTCCGAAGCTGCAGGCAAGGAAAAGAAGGCCCCTAAAGCTCCTAAAAAGCTGGAAATACCAAAATACGAGCAATTCAAAAACACAGCCCCTGTAGGAGCAACCAATGTTCCTAAAATTGCAGGCGCTAGTGCTAAAACTGACAATAGCCTGCTGAATGAAGCAGCAAACACCAGTAAGCAGATAGCTGATGAATGGTACAGAACATTTTCGACCAAAAGTGATATGGTTGACCGCTGGTATAAGGAAGAGAGCGACAGCCTGGAAAAAAGCCGCGCTCTTAACAGCAATTATGAGGTGGACAAGCAACGTCTCACAGAGCTTTACGCGCAAAAGCGGCTTGATGCTCTCCGTGAAGAAGCCAAGGAACGCGACGACCTTATAAACAAAGCCCGCGAACTTGGTATAAACAGCAAGACAGCTGATATAGCTCTCTATAGCTCCGAAGGTACCAAACAGCTGGAGCAAATGCGCTCAGATTATACGAAGACACTGAATTCCATCTCTGATCGTTGGGCAGAGCAGCAAAGGAACTTCACCGGTATGACCGAAGCGCAGAAAAATACTTATCTGGCAGCTCTAAAGGAATACGGCGTAGCTTACGAGCTGAATGCGCAGCAGGAAATCAGCTTCACACAAGAAGCCGAAAAGGAAAAGCTGGCCGCATTTAAAAAGTATCAGGACGAAAGACTTGAATACTACACACAATGTAAGGACATTCAGGCTGACATAGATAAGGCCTATGCTACAGCCTCCTATTCTGCCCTGAAAAGCGCACTTAGTAAGGAAAACCTTGCCAGAATATCAGCATACAACGAAGCCAAGACAACCATGCAGGCCTATTATGACGCTACTACAGAAGCACACATGAGCTTCAAGGAGCGCATGACCAACGCAATAACTGAGAGCCAAAATTCTTTCCAAAACTTTTTCAGTGACGTGCTGACCATGCAGACATCTTTCGTCGATGGTATGGGAGAGCTGCTTAATAATCTTTTTGACAACATCGTCAACCAGATAACAGCAGGCTGGGCAGCATCCATCACACAAGGGTTCCTCGGGTTCCTGATGCCTGGCAACGGCAATAACGGAGGTTCCGGTGACGGTGACGGTGCTGGCGGTGACCAGCTGGCGAACTTTGGAACTGCGTTGGATGCAGCAACAGGCTCAGTCAATGGCTTAGGCGCTGGTGTTGGCGCTGCTAATGGCGCAATAGGAGCAGGTACAAGTCTTATGGGTGCCTACAATGGCATTCAAAGCCTTATTACCGGAACAACTAAACCGGCTGAGGGCGCAGCAACAACAGCAGTCACAGCAGCATTGACGGCGCTGGCAACAGCTGCCACATCGGCCAGCATTGCACTTAGCGCCATGAGCGCCTCCAGCGGCTTCGGCTTTGGATTTTTTGCTAAAGGTGGCGTAGTAAAAGCTGCAGGCGGCGGCTCTATCGTAGGAGCCGGAACAGGCACATCGGACAGCATTCCGGCGATGCTGTCTAACGGAGAATACGTTCTGACGGCCGCGGCCGTAAACCGCTTAGGCCTACCCTTCCTGGATAAGCTCAATGCAGGCGACTTCCCTGGCTACGCCGAAGGCGGCCTTGTACGTCCGAATCTTTATGTCGGCACTGGGGTTAGCACAGCTAAAAGCAGCGACAGCCAAAGCCTGGCAGAAAAAGCTATCAACATAATTATGAACATATCCACAATGGACGCTCAAAGCTTCCAGGAATTTTTAGAGCGAAACGGCGGCAGAGAAGCAATCCAACAGGTCGCCTATGACGCGGAAAGAAATTTCTTGACCAATAAAGGAGCGTGGTAATATGGCGTTAAAAAAATTCCCTGACCTAAGACGCTTCGCATGGGAAAGCACCAAAAGCCAAAAATGGGAAACTACAAGCCAGCGCTCAGCGTCCGGGCGTATGCGTACCTTGACCAACCAACTTTACCCAAACTGGACAATAACAGCAAGTTATAACTGCTTGACTGATGCAGAAGCGCGTCAGCTGCACGGCTTTGCTGCTAGTGTAAAAGGCGGCTTTGAGCCTTTTTTGTGGTTAGATCCGGAAGACTACCAGGAAAAAGGCCGGCCGTTGGCGGCGCTAGATGGTACACGCTATCAGGCTACTATGAAGCTAGGCGAACATGTCGAGCCGGTAGAATACATTGAGAACGTGGCTGTTTACGTTGATGGTATAAAGCAAAACCCTTCTTCCTACTCTATTGATGGTGGCGTAGTTAAGTTTAAAACAACGCCAGCAGGAACCGTTACAGCTGACTACACGTACTATTGGCGCGTACACTTTGCTGATGACGGCCTTGAGATTGAAAAGATATTCCAGGATGCTAACAAAGCAAGCCTGACGCTGGAGGTGGTAAGATGAAAAACGTACCGCAAAACCTTATAGAGCATCTTAACAGCGTGAAAAATTTCACGGCCTGCGACCTCTTTGAGTTGCGTTTGTTTTCCGGTAGCGTCTATTACTTTTCCGGAGCCGATTACAACGTCACCTATGACGGCAAAACATACAAGCCCGGCCCTCTCATAACGCGCCAGAAGGTAAAGCTTAATGACCGCGTCACTGTTGACAGCATGACCATCACCTTCAGCACAAATTCAACCGACAAGGTCGCCGGAAAAACTATCATGGCAGCTGCACATGATGGCATATTAGACAAAGCAAAGCTGCTTTTGCGGCGCTGCTTTTTCAAGGACGCTGTAATTTTAGGCGTTATAGACCTTTTTGCCGGCAACGTGGAAATCAAAAAAGCCGGAGGGCTAAAGCTGGAGCTTACTGTAAAATCCAAAGCACAAGGCCTTTCACAAGAATTTCCAATAAGAAGATTTTACCCACAAGGGACATACACAAACACAGGCGGTACAATTACCAGCGACGAAGAAGGCGACTCTGGCAGCCTCATTTGCCCATACGTGCCACGAAAAGAGGTGCTGCTATGAGTTATACCCCACAAGGTGAAAAAATCGCTCTGGCGGCGCGTGAGTGGCTAGGAACGCCACATGTAAACGGTGCTCGCGTCAAAGGTAAAGGCGTTGACTGTGGTATGTTGCTTATTGGTGCCCTGGAGGACGCTGGCGTAATAAAAAAAGACGCCATCGAAATAGCGCACTATTCTCCGGAATTCCACTTACATAATCGCCGCGAATGGATGAAGGAATACGTTGAAAATTACTGCAAGCGCATCGAAGGCGAACCGCAAAAAGGTGATTTTCTGCTTTACCAATACGGCCGCTGCTGTAGTCATGCCGGCATATATATCGGCGATGGCTGCGTAATCCATGCGCAGCTTGATCAAGGTGTCATCCTGTCGAGCTTCGACGATGTTGTTTTTTACGATGCCCAAGGCAAGAGCAGACTGCGCGGCATCTATCGCTTTCATGGAGGACCTGCATAATGAGCATTTTCAAGGGAAAAACCGTTGTCAACAGAGCTGAAAAAATAGCTGACTTCACAATAGCAACAGCGGAATACGGCTCTGCTGTACCGGAGATAATCGGTACAACACGCACCAGCGGCAACATTATTTATTACGATGATTTTACTGCCCACGAGCACAAGGAGACTCAAAGAAGCGGTAAGGGCGGCGGCTCTAAAACCGTAAGCATCACCTATACCTATACCGTGGCCATCATCTTCGCACTTTGCGAAGGCGCGATTAAAGGCCTGGGGAAAGTGTGGAAAAACAAGGATATTTATAATTATCCTAGTGATGAAATCGGCATGACGTTATATTATGGCACAAATGAGCAACAGCCTTGGCCGTATGTTGTCGGTAAGCACCCTGAAAAGGCTCTGCCTTATAAAGGCCTTGCATATATGGCTGGCGTTATAGACCTTGGCAGCAATGCCAGCTTACCAAATTTCAATTTTGAAGTTAAAGGCAAGCTTACTGAAGGCGGTGACGGTGTAGATGTAAACCCTGCTGATTATATTCTGTATATCCTCAATAAAATCGGTATGGGCGATGTAAAAATTTCTGGTATTGAAAATTACAGACGCTATTGTGCAGCTGCTGACCTGCTGATCAGCACGCCGATGGATGAAAGCAAATCCAGAACTGCCCGCGAAATCGTCAATGAGATTGCGACAATCACCAACGCCTTCATGTTTTGGTCCAACGATCAGTTTAAAATCGTTCCGCTGGCTGACAGGCCTGTAGGCGATTGGAAACCAAACAGAACAATCGTATATGACCTGACTCCGGATGACTTCCTGTCACAAAGCAACGGCTCTTGTGTAACCTACTCCAGGAAAGACAGCAGCGAAATTTATAACCGCTTTACCGTCGAATTTGTCAATCGTGCAAATGGCTACGAGAAGGAAAGCGTCAGCTACGTGGACAGCGACGACCTGAAGGAATACGGCCTGCGTCAAGCGTCCACAACCAAAGCTTTATACATCTACACCAAGAAAAGAGCCGTCTTCTTGGCCGAAGAGCTTGCAAGGAAGAACAAATACGAGCGCAATCAATACACCTTCAAATTGGATTGGGCATTCTGCCGCTTAGAGGTTGGCGACCTTGTAACCTTAACAGATCCGTCCATAGGCCTAAACAAACAGGTGGCTCTTATCGACAGCGTCACCGAAGACGCTCAAGGACTTTTAACCTTTACTGCCATTTCCAGAGCAGGCGGCGATTATGACGCTGCTATATATGACGTGCATGACACAGAGCGCCCTTTTGTTGATTTTTCGCCAGAACCCGGAGACGTTAATATACCGGTAATCTTCCAACCGCCGACGGAATTGACCAGCAATGGTAATGAGTTGTGGATAGGTGCTAAAGGAAAAAGCAAGAACTGGGGCGGCTGCAATGTTTGGGTGAGCGACGATAATCAGCATTATAGTGAGGTCGGAAAAATAACCAATAGCGCCCGTCTTGGTTCTCTGGCGACGGCAGTCAATGCATCTGCAGATGAAATTGAAGTAGCCGTCAACGGCATGCTGCTAAGCGGCACAGAGCAGGACGCTCAACGAGCTAACACACTCTGCTGGCTTGATGGCGAATGCCTAAGCTACACAACGGCAACCATGCTGCAGAATGGCAACTATAAGCTTTCCGGCCTTATCAGAGGGCAATACAACACAACGGCCAGCATTCACGCAGCAGGCGCAAAATTTGTGCGTTGTGACGAAACTCTGTTGAAAAGCCCATTAAAAAAGGAAGATGTAGGGAAAAAGCTATGGATTAAATTCACCAGCTACAACATCTTCGGAGCGCGTGAACAATCCCTGGCAGACGTTGAGCCATACGAATATACCATCCTGCCCTATTATATTCCTCCTGTCCTCTCTGTAACCGCTCACAATCGCTACAGAGAGCTGCAGGACGGCGTAAGCCGCTACGACATAGTGGTAGACTGGACGCCGCCGGACTTTGCAAATTATCTGCAGGGTGACGTTTGGTATAAAACCAATAATGAGCAAGCTGAAAGATTGATAATAGCTGAAGGCGTTCCAGCAGACGAAATGGGTTGGCAGGGAGATTGGCTGTACGGCGGCTCTGGCAAATGTCAGTGCGTCATTCCGCAGGCCGTCGTTGGTGATACGTACCGCATAGCTGTATGCACAAAAGATGAGCACGGCATTGTTACCAGCCCTGATATGTCGCCTCAGATTGATATTACGGTAGCAGTAAAAACTACAACGCCGAACACTCCGGATGATTTCAATATCAGCTTTAGCGATGTAGCAGTAGTTACATGGAAAGAGGTTACTAACTCCGACATAGCTTTCTACGAGGTGCGTCGCGACAATTACCCCGGTGTTGAGGATGTAAACCTGCTAGCGCGTACCAACGGCCTCAGCGCGTCGCTGGCGCTGTCAGAGCGTACAGGCACGCTATATCTGTATGCTAAAAGCGCCATAGGTAAATACAGCGCTCCTGCAGATTTGAAATACTACAAAGCAGAACCGCCGAGACCGGAACCTCCGGTGCTCAGTCCTAAAGTAGGCGGTATGGGCATCAAATGCAAGGCCGTACCCAGTGACTGCATCGGCGTGCGCTATTATATCAATGATGATAGCGTGTACAGCAAAAACAATACCCTGTCATATAGCTGTGAAGCAGGCGTGTATGATGTAACCTGTGCTTATGTGGATATGTTTGGCGATGGTCCAACATCCGGGCAGTCGACCTGTACCGTGAAGACTGTTATTGATGAAAGTATGATTGCTGATGAAGCTATCAGCTCCGCCAAGCTGGATAAGATTGTGCAGAACAACATCAGTAATGCTACGGCCAACGCAAACACTGCGTTAAAAAATAGTAATAACGCTTTAGTTAATGCAAATGCAGCGTTGAGTAATAGTAATATCACCGCTGATAAGTTAAAAAAAGATTATAGTACAACTACGCAGACGGAAACACTTATTGCTACACGTGTTGCTAACAGTTTGGGTAATTACAGTACCACAGAGCAGACTGCCACAATGATTAGCAACAGTATTGCTAATTTCAAGGACGGTACGCTTAGTAAGTACAGCACGACTAAGCAGACTGAAGCGCTCATCAGCTCGCAGGTAGCAAGCTATACTGACGGAAAACTGAGCAGTTACAGTACAATTGAGCAGACCAACACGGCAATCAGCAACATGGTTGTTAAGCTTAATAATGCGACTGATAAAAAATTAGAGTCATACAGCACTATTCAGCAGACGCAGGATGCTATCAGTCTTGCGGTAAAAGATATCGACCTTGACGGCAATACGCTGATCAGCAAAATCAACCTTGCGAATGGCGGCATCCTGCTGGACGGCAAGCTCATCCATATCACCGGTCAGACTCTTTTTGATGACAATATTGTTACCAACAAGATGCTGCAGGCAGGCTGCGTGGATGCGCCTAAAATTAATGTTGAGAGCTTATCTGCAATTAGCGCTACAATAGGTACGCTGCGTACTGCAACTAGCGGAGCAAGAACGGAAATAAAAGACAACTTGATTGAAGTTTACGATGCAAACAATGTTCTGCGTGTAAGAATGGGGGTGTGGGAATGATTTATGTAGGATTGCTGATAGTGATTGCTGTTGTGGTGTATCTAATGCGGAAGAAGAAGCCTACCGAACAGCCGAAGCAGGATAACCCGAAAATTGACGAAAGCACGGTAACTGTATCGCCAACGATAAAAGATGGTGAAAAGGTTATTGTTGCTAAAGATGGTGTAAAGACAAAGGGGACTGTGAAGATTATGGCACAGGGATTCCAAGTATTTGACGCAGACGGCAATATTGTCGTAGATGTAACAACACAGATGGCTAAGTATATAGGAGAGTTTGAAACCGGGCTTGCACATGGGGAGATTGCAGACGAGAGGTTAAAACATATGGATATATGGGCAATGGTGGTAAAAAGCACTGTTAGTGACCAATATATATATGTTCCATCTGACCACTCCGGGGGCACCTATGAGGTAATAGACGAGGCGTATTTAAGTTTTAGTTCAGACAAAGGCGTAATTAGTTGGCATTTTCAATACGAAGAAGAAAATAAAGGTAATTTGTCTAGCTATAAATATTATCCTGTAAATAATAAAATTATTTTTGGAGTATATTAAAGGGTAGGTGAAACATGGAATTGGGAATTGAAATAACAACACGTGGGCATCTTAACAGAAAAAAAATTTTGATTAATAACGAATACAAAAATCTTATTTTTTCACGCAAGATAAAATTGACAGACTGCACAAAAATCGGCACAAAAGAGATATGTCTTAACCCGTGGCACAATATCACAGGCATGCACAGCGACATTAAGACTGGTAATGCTGACGTATTACAGTTGCCGTTGACTAATGATGACTTGTTTGCAGCGGTAACGCTTGATTATTCGGTAGCGCCAGATAAAAATGATTTAGGCGGCAGTGTTTTTTCGTGGGGATTTTATAATGGCGCTAAATGCGTATATGTTCCACAGGGAGCTAATATAGATAATATCTATATATATGTATATAATCTGACACCGACACAGGCAAGCAAAAACAGTTCATGCGGTATACAGGTATATAATGCTGATGGGCAAGTGGTATATGATAGCAATGAAAAATATATGAATGTAATTATAGCCAATATCAGCGGCACTGGTGGATATATGATTACAGCCGAAGATTTTAATGAATGGCCGAATGTGGCGATTTCTATGCCGTTTATGGAAATGGTTAAGCCTAAACAGAATGTAGATGTTCAATTTTGCATTTACGCACATTACGACGGAACAGTTGATGCTCCTACAACCTACATAAATGTTATAGGACTATACAAAAACGGTAACATCGAAGGATATTGGAATAGGCGAACAGATATAGCTATCGACGTAACCAATTTGTAAGGAGGCGACAAATGAAACCACAAGCATTTCAGCCAGGCGAGCTGCGCGATGAATATGACCAAATAATTCGCGCCGGAGCCTACGGCAAGAAAACACCATTTGTTAATGCTGACAATAGCGCTATCTTAGACTACATCATAAACAACTTTGATGCGTTATATGCTCAGATACCCAACGGCAGAGCCTATGTAAAATCTGTCAACAATATAACACCGGACAGCAACGGCAATGTTACTGTTAATGTTGGCAGCGGTGGTGGTGGAACCGGTGGCACAAACATTACTGTAGATACAACATTGTCGAGCACAAGTACAAACCCTGTCCAAAACAAAGTGATTTATGCGGCTCTCAACAATAAACTGGACAAGAACGGTACTGCAACCTATGCTGCATGTGACAGCTCCGGTAATATCATCAGCAGCACCTATGCCAGAAAGACGGAGCTGAGCGGCTACGTGAAGTCAATCAACAATGTGAAGCCTGACGGTGCCGGCAACGTCAACATCAGTACCAGCGGCGGCGGATCTAACATTACTGTTGACTCTACATTATCCGGTACATCAAGCAACGCTATCGCTAACAAGGCCGTTTACGCTGCTTTAGAAAATAAGCTGGACAAGACCGGTACGGCAGCTGCTGCTACAAAAGCTACGCAGGACAGTTACGGAAATGTAATTGTTACTACTTATGCCCGCAAGTCGGACCTCAGTGGCTATGTTAAAACGATTAATAACCAAGAGCCTGATGCCAACGGTAACATCAATATTAGCACCGGTGGCGGTGGCTCAGGATCCAATATTACTGTTGATACTACGTTATCAAGCACATCAAATAACCCGATTGCTAACAAGGCTGTTTATACGGCCTTGAATAATAAGCTGGAAAAGAATGGTACGGCCATGTATGCATCTCGAGACAGCTCCGGAAATGTCTTTGGCAGTACATATGCAACTAAAACAGAGCTGAGCAAGTGTGTTAAAAGTATCAACAATTTGACTCCAGACAGCTCCAGCAACGTCAATATTAGTACCAACGGTGGCGGAACGAATATTATTGTAGATACTGCATTATCTGGAACTTCAAACAATGCTATTTCCAACAAAGCAGTATATGCTGCTCTGAGTGGCAAACTGGATAAAATAGGCACGGCAGCTGCTGCAACTAAGGCAACACAAGATGGATCAGGAAATGTTATTGCAACGACTTACATCAAAACAGTCAATAATTTAAAGCCAGATGCTTCCGGCAACGTCAATGTTAGCGCTGGCGGCGGTGGAGTAAGCACGTCTACAGCTAACACGTGGACTGCTCAGCAAGATTTCCAACATTTAGGGGTTGCTTTTGAACGCTATAACTCTGCTAATATAAGTGGATCGAGTGTTACCCCGAATACGTCTATGGCTGTTTATGTTGCATCAGGGGCGTTTACTATAAATATGGCAACAATAGCAAGTCGCCTCAGCTACAATCAAGCAACAGTTTTTAGTGCTTATATTACATCGGATGCAGATTATGCTTTAACGATTTCTGATGCCGGCACTGTTAAATATATCGGCAGTGCGTCCGATTTAGCTATAACTAGCGCTGGCTTGCTGCTCAATATATTGATGAGCAAAGACGGTACTGGAAATCTGATTAGCATTATCCAAGCTAACAAACTGGCGTGAGGTGTAGAACATGGGACTTAACAGGATGATGCTTATAGGCAAGCATACTACTGGTGGCGGAACTACAGGAGATAATGCGTTTGTTATAACAATGGGACAACAAGGTTATCAATACGGATTTAGTCGCTACAATGCTACTATCGGCGAAGTTGAAGGCAACGTGCAGCACGAAGGCAAAGCTGTTACTCTTGTGATGCTGTGTTATTATAGTGGCTTTCTTGATTTTGCTTTCAATATCGAGGGTGTCACTGGGGGTAAATACAATGTTACTGTTAAAGTAACGTCAACGGAAACAAATGAAAATGTACGCATTAACTTTTCAAGCATTCAGTATCAGAGCTATGTTCCCGGCTTCTACGAATATACGCAAAATTTATCTTCAGATGCTGTGCGTATGTTCTCTAAAGCCAACGTCGGTAAAAAATTCAAAGTTGAATTGATCTTTAACTAAGGAGCAAATAATGAAAACGTATACATATAAAGCAAAGCACTATGATAACTTGTACGATTTGTCCGAGGCATTAGGCGCAGACGGTGTCTTTATCCCACGCACAATATCTGATACTGACCTAGAGCAGCTGGGCGTTGTCGTGGCGGAAGCGGAAGAGCCGATTGGAAATATCCGCGCCCGCAAAATCATGGAGCTGAAGCGTCAGCGTGATGCTGCGGAGGTCGAGCCGGTGGAGTATGGCGGGCACCTCTACGATTATGACAGCAAGGCGCGCGACCGCATCGCCGCTGCAATAATTGCGCTGGACGTGCAGGGCGAGGGCGCTAAAATCAGCTGGACCACGGCAGACAATGAGGATGCGGTGGTTACGGCTCAGGACCTGCGTATGATTATCACCGCTGTTGCTGTGCGTAGTAATGCTTTGCACACAGCGTATAGAGCCGCCAAGGCGCAGGTTGAAGCTGCACAAAACAAAGACGAAATCGACACTATTTCTATAAATTAGGAGGGTATTTATGAACTACCGACTCTTTACTGACTCAGCACTAGCTGCAGCACAAACTCTTTATTATGGCTGGAGCTATAAGGTAACATTAGCAGCAATCTTAGCTCTATTGTTACACAAACATGCTATTCTTTTTTACGCATTCAGCGTTCTTGTGTTTTTGGACTGTTTAACTAAGTGGATTGCTATCGCCCATGACTATCTCATAAGCCAAGGACAAAATCCTACTGTGCTGCAATCGCTTATCGGTATAAAAGTAGCTCGCAGCAAAGGATTGATTTCCTCCGAAGTGATGAAGCACAGATTTTTAGGTAAAATTTGCGTCTATCTTTTGTGCGTCATGGCAGCTGCCAGTGCAGATCTGATTATGGTTGAGCTGTATAAACCAACATGGGCAGTAGGAACCATTATTGGTTACTTAACGGCAACGGAATTACTAAGTATAGTAGAAAACCTCAACGCTGCTGGCGTTGAGGCTGTACAAGGATTAGTTGATGTTATCAAAAGAAAGAAGGTATAAATATGCTAAGAGGAATTGACGTATCGGAAAATAACGGTCGTGTAAATTGGCAGGAAGTAGCTCACAGCGGTGTACAATTCGCTATTATCCGTATCGGTTATGGCAACGGACATCTTGATGGCGAATTATACAGAAATGTTAACAATGCTCTGCTGCACGGCCTCAAAATCGGCGTATACTTTTACAGCTACGCTCTCAACACCAGAAGCGCTCGTAAGGAAGCTGAATTTGTTATCCAAACATTGATTGACTGCGGCTTGACTCCGGAAAAGCTCCACATGGGCGTTTGGTATGATATGGAGGACGCAGATGGCTATAAGCAACGCCACGAAATGCCGAGCACGGCAGAGCTGACAGCTATGTGCTCTGCCTTCGTCTCAGCTCTTAACGCGGCAGGCTACAGCTGCGGCATCTACGCATCTCTTGACTGGCTGGAAAATAAAATCGCCACGAAACAATTGGCCGACTATGTGCCATATTGGTGCGCGCAATGGGGCGGCAGCTGCGATTGGCCTAACGCTAAGATGTGGCAATACACTGACCGCTTTTTAATCAACGGTTGTGAGTTTGACGGAAATTATTGCTTCTGATTGGAGGAATCCATGAATGACAATCAAAACAAAAGGCTTGCTTGTATGGTTATTTTTTTGGTGCTGTTTTTCGGCGCCCTACTCTGGATATGCAGAAGCCGTCCCCCAGAAGATGTACCAGATCAGCGAGACCGAGCTAACACAATTAGAGCTGAACTTGGCGACGCTCAAAAATCACAACAAGACCTACAACGAGGAATTGAAAAAGCAGCAGATGAAGTTAAATCTGCTGCACAAAGAGCTGGAGACCTGGCAAGCCAAATCGAAGACGACGGAGCTATTATTGAAGAATGCGAATGCATCCTTCGAACTGTACGCCAAAGAGGAAAAAAGTAAAATTGAAAAAGCCAAACGGCAAAGAAATTTATATATATTTCTCTCTACCTGTCTGGCTTATTCTCTCGTTAAACAATTAAATTGATTTTTTCTTGTTTTTCTTTTTATAAAACGCAAAAATCGCATCAAAATGCGTTGCATATATTTTGAACTTAATGTTCGCAGGAACTCTTGATAGGTTCACCATTTTGAAATCGACACCGCAAGAGATTGCGGTGTTTTTTTGTTTTTCTGATTAAAATAATCTTTTCTAAGAAAAAAGAACCGGCCATAAAACCGGTTCTGCACAAAAGAATATAAAGCATTGACGCTGAAAGCTGCCTCTGATACTGCTCACGCATTGTCAGGGGTATTTTCATGCGTTATATATAAATTTGAGTATAAGTAAAAATTACAGGCTGCGGATTTTTTTGCGCAGCGGCAGAATGCTTGCCGGGCTTACGGAAAGCTCATCCATGCCCATGCGTACAAATTCCTTCGTCAGGCTCAAATCAGCGCCCAGCTCGCCACAGACACCGCACCAGATGCCTGCTGCATGCGCTCCCTGCACCGTCATTTCAATCAGACGCAGAATTGCAGGATGATGTGCATCAAAGAACGGCTCTAACCGTTGGTTCTGGCGGTCTATCGCCAATGTGTACTGACTTAAATCGTTTGTACCGATGCTGAAGAAATCAACTTCCTTCGCCAGCTCTGCACTGATCAGCGCTGCCGCCGGCGTTTCAATCATAATGCCTACTTCCATCTTCGGGTCAAAGGATACGCCTGCATATTTCAGCTCCGCCTGCACCTCGCGCAGAATTTTGCGTGCCTTGCGCACCTCTTCTACGCTGATAATCATCGGGAACATCACTGCCAGCTTGCCGTAAGCGGAAGCACGGCAGATAGCACGCAGCTGCGTAGCAAACAGCTCCGGTCTTTCCAGACAGATACGGATTGCTCGATAACCCAGCGCCGGATTTTCCTCCTGCGGCAGTTCAAAATAATCAGCCTGCTTATCGGCACCGATATCAAGCGTGCGGATAATTACGCGCTTGCCGGCCATTGCTTCCGCTGCCAGCTTATACTTTTCAAACTGCTGCTCCTCCGTCGGATAATCCTTGCTTTCCAGGTAAATGAATTCGCTGCGGAAAAGACCGATGCCCTCGGCATCGTTCGCCAGCACACTGGCCAGGTCACCAGTACCGCCAATGTTTGCATATACATGCACCTGCTGGCCGCCACCGGTGATGCTCTTTTTACCCTTGAGCTCCTCCAGCAGCTTTTTATGCTGTGCATCCTGCTCCATCTTTGCCTTGATGCGTTCCAACGTTGCCTCATCAGGATCAACGAAAACCTCGCCGGTATAGCCGTCTACCGCTACCAGCTTGCCGTCATATTCCTCACCGATGCCGCTGCCTGTGTTGACAACCGCAGGAATGCCAATCGTACGCGCCAGAATTGCCGTGTGCGAATTTACACTGCCTGCTGCCGTCACAAAGCCCTGCACACGTGATTTATCAAGCTGCACGGTTTCGCTGGGTGCTAGGTCGTCCGCAGCCAGAATATAGCTGCCGCTGCCGCTTTCCCAACTGCTGCCGCCGTCTCCCAGACATCCCAACACCTTATTGGAAATATCCTTAACGTCTGCAGCACGCGCACGCATATAATCATCTTCCATCGAAGAAAAAATTTCTGCAAAATTAGCTGCCGTTGTCTGCACTGCATATTCGGCATTAACCTGCTGCGTGCGGATAATGCCTTCAACGGACTCAATATAATCAAGATCCTCCAGCATCATCTGATGGATTTCAAAAATAGCGGCATTATCCTTGCCTACATCTGCAACAGCCTTTTCATAAAGCTCTGCCAGCTTATCTATAGCATCCTGACGCGCTGTCTGAAAGCGTGCAACCTCAGCCTCGGCATTCTGCACCTTACAGCGTTTAACTGCTGCTGTATTACGGCGCAGTACAGCTAAGGTTCCCAGCGTTACTCCGCCGCAAACGCCCTTACCCTTTAATGAAAGCATCTTATCACCTCGCGAAAAATCTCTCTTACTGCGAACTTACAGGTTAGCTTGGAAGAAAGCCTCTAAAGCTGCTGCCGCTGCATCTTCATCCGCACCCTCGCAGGTAACAGTAATCTCTTCACCCTTTTTAACGCCCAGGGCCATAACACCGAAGATACGCTTCAAATCGCCTTTTTTAGCACCTTTGGCAATGGTGGTACTGCTGGCAAATTTAGCAGCCTCTTTAACTAGCAGTCCTGCCGGACGTGCATGGATACCGGCCTCATCGGTAATAATATAAGTAAATTGTTTCATTTGTTATTCCTCCGTTTCACTAATAAAAATAACTTACAGCCCAATACTCGAAATTTTATTTTTTCTATATATATTATTCGTTCACGCTCTTTTTAACAAACCCCATAAGCACAGCTGCCAGCACACTGCCTGCTGCCAGAGCTACAAAATACATCGGCCAGTTCTGCACTACGCCGAAAACAAACACGCCGCCATGCGGTGCCGGAACACTGCAGCCAAAAGCCATAGATAAAGCACCGGCCACACCACTGCCCAAAGCGCAGGTTGGAATTACGCGCAGCGGATCACTCGCTGCAAAAGGAATTGCACCTTCGGTAATAAAGGACAGACCCATGATAAAGTTGGTCAAGCCGGACTGACGCTCCTTAGAAGTAAATTTACTCTTAAACAGCATAGTACACAGTGCAATCGCCAGCGGCGGTACCATGCCGCCAATCATAACAGAAGCCATAATCTCACTGCTTACAGCGCTGCCGTCAGCTGCAGCCAAAGAAGCAGTACCGAATACATAAGCTGCCTTGTTCAGAGGACCGCCGAAATCGATGGACATCATAGCTCCCAATACAAAGCCCATCAGTACCTTACTGGTTGTGCTCATGCTTGCCAGCGCACCTGCCAGCCATTGGTTGAAGGCTGCAGTCGGCGGGTTGATAACGTAGGTCATCAAGATGCCCATAAGTAGCAGGCCGATAACAGGATACAGCAAAATCGGCTTCAGACCTTCCAAGCTGTCAGGCAGTACACTGAACACCTTGCGCAGTGCCAAAATCAGATAACCGCCAATGAAGCCTGCAAACAGCGCGCCGAAGAAGCCGCTGCCGCCGGAGGCTGCCAAAAAGCCACCTACGATACCAAGCATCAGTGCCGGACGCTCACCGATACTCATAGCGATATAGCCTGCCAGAATCGGCATCATCATGCTGAACGCCAAACCGCCGATATTCTTGAAGAAGGCTGCCAGCGGCGTGCCGCTGCCAAACTTAGCCGTGCCGGCAAATTCCATATCGAACATAAATGCCAGCGCGATAAGAATACCACCGCCGATTACAAACGGCAACATGTGCGAAACGCCATTCATCAGATGCTTGTAAATTTGTCTCCCCAGACTTTCCTCAGCATCTGCCACGTCACTTGTCGCCTCGCTGCCGCCCTTGCCTGCATAAGCAGGAACATTACCGCTCAGAATCTCCTCGATAAGCTCCTTCGGCTTGTTGATACCGTCAGCTACCTTGACGAAGATAACCGGCTTGCCTGCAAAGCGCTCCACAGGCACGTTCTTGTCTGCAGCCACAATAATGCCTTCGGCTTCTTCTATCTCTGCCGCCGTCAGCTTATTTTTTACGCCGCCGCTGCCATTGGTTTCAACCTTCATTGCAACGCCCATCTTACCGGCCATCTCCTGCAAAGCCTCTGCTGCCATATAGGTATGTGCAATACCTGTCGGGCAGGCAGTAACAGCCAGCACCTTGCGCTGCTTAGCAGGCTCTGCTGCCGGTGCCTTTTCTTCCTCGTCCTCAAACTTTTCGTTTTCGTATTTGTCGATAACTGCCAAAAAGTCCTTGGCGCTACCGGCATTCAGCAGCTCGCTGCGGAAATCATCGTTCATCAGCAGCATGCTCAGATGGCTCAGCACATCAAGATGTACATTATCCTTCGTATCAGGTGCAGCAATCAGGAAGAACAGCTTAGCAGGCTCGCCGTCCAGACTGTCGAAGTCAACGCCGTCCTTTACCAGCATAGCTGCCAGTCCCGGTGCCTTTACAGCACTTGTCTTGGCATGCGGAATGGCAATGCCTTCACCGATACCCGTGCTGCCCTCCTCTTCACGACGCAGCACGCAGGCTCTGTATTCGTCCTTATCAAGCAGATTACCGCCGCTCTCCATCAGCGTAATCAAATGCTCCAGCGCTGCTGCCTTATCCTTAGGCTGCGCTTTAAGATCAATACTTTCTACCTTCAGCAAATCAACTATTTTCATCTTATTTTTGTCCCTTCTTTTTTATTTATTAGTCACGCCCTGTAAAATAATTTCATCAATATCCTCACGTGTTGCCAGCCAATCCTTAAACGCGCTTGCGCTGCCTGCGGCTACGCCCAAGCGCAGCGCCTCCTCATAATCCTGCGTTTTGAGATAGCCTGCTAAAAATCCTGCTACCATACTGTCGCCTGCGCCGACAGAGTTTACCAGCTTTCCCTTCGGTGAAGCCATCATATGCTGCCTGCCATTTTCGTCCAACAGTACAGCACCGTCCGCTCCACGCGAAACCAGCACATTACGTGCTCCCTGCTGCTGCAGCTTCAGCGCAGCAGCAAGAATATCCTCCTCATTCAGCAACGGTCCCCGGCCAAAGAACTCTCCTAATTCCTCATGGTTTGGTTTGATTAAAAACGGCTTATATTTCAGCACCTTGAGCAGCAAATCGCCAGTAGCATCTACCACAACCCGTGTGCAAGCAGGCTGCAGCAGCTCCAGAATCTGCTCATAAATATCATCCGGCAGCGAAGCGGGTATGCTTCCTGCCAAAACCAAAATATCATCCTGCGTCAGTCCCTGCAGCTTAGCAAAAAGCTTTTGTAGCTCCTCCTTGCTCAGCTGCGGTCCCTGACCGTTCAGCGCCGTTTCCGAGTCCGAAATAATCTTCGTATTAATCCGCGAGTAGCCTTGACCGGCCCGAATAAAATCACAGCGGCAGCCTGCTTCCTGCAGCAGGCGTTCTATTTCTGTACCGCTGAAACCGGCCGTGAATCCCAAGGCTACCGATTGCAGCCCCAGATTTTGCAGCACCAGCGAAACATTGATTCCCTTACCACCCGGATATATATTTTCTACTTGGGTGCGGTTAATCTCGCCTACCGCAAAATCATCAACCTTTACCACATAATCAAGTGAAGGGTTAAAGGTTACAGTGTAAATCAAAGCACAATCACCTCCGTATGCTGCTTATAGGAGTTAACATTCAGAGCCTCCTGCGCAGCCGTAATAATCACGCCCTTGGACAACGGGGCGAAGGACACGCTCGACAGTGCCTCAAACTTGCTGGCATCTGCAAGCACATAGCATTTATGACAATGCTCCATCGCCACGCGCTTATTCATGGCCTCCTCGATATCAGGAGTTGTGAAGCCCTCTTCCACAGTAATGCCGTTCGTTCCGAAAAAGCCCTTGCTGAAATTGTAATGCTGCAGGGAAGCTACTGCCTCCGTGCCGATTACCGCATCAGTTGTTGCCTTCACGCGCCCTGCTATAAGCAGCGTTTTCAGACCGCGCTGCGCCAGCTTCTGCGCCAGCGTAATACCATTCGTTACATAAACAGCATCCTTTTCCGTCAGGTAGGTTGCCAGCTGCTCGGTTGTTGAGCCTGCATCAAGAAAAATAAAATCGTTGGGACGCACCAGCGTTGCCGCATACGCAGCAATCGTGCGCTTGTCTTCAATATTACGACTGTATTTTTCCTGCATGTTGCGTTCCTGCACAGGCTCCGCCTCGCGCACAGCAGTCGCACCGCCATGCACCTTGCGTACCTTGCCCAAGCTGTCCAGCTGCACCAAATCACGGCGGATAGTGGACTCAGAGGTTTCCAGAAGCCTTGCCAGCTCCGGTACTGTCGCCGCACCGTCACGCGTGACAATGCGAGTGATTTCTTCAAATCTTTCTTGCGTTAACATGAGCATCTCTCCTCTTGCAGATATTATATAACCATTTTCGCGCAAAATCAATCATTTTTGAGCAAAAAACTACATTTTTTTGAATTTTTTTGCGAATTACCTTCAGTAACCTTCACCGCATACAAAAACGGATGCCTCTCCCAATTCAGAGAAGCATCCGTTATAAATTACTGTTTATATAGTTTTAAAAGTAATACATAAACGCATAAGTTTATTTTACCAATGCACGCATTTCATCCGCAGTCAGAGTAAAGTATTCCTTTACAGTGTAAAGCTCACGGCGACCGCGGCAATCAGCAAACAAAGCAACATCAACATCAGGAATATTTTCCATTGCTTCCTCTAAGCTCTTGCCGTTTTTGGCATAAGCCTCAAAGCGCAGGACAAATTTTTCGCCGGTACCTGCAGGAACCAGCATTGCTTCAAAATAATCATCCTCGCGCAAATAGCCCTCACGATTAACCTTGCCACGCAGCAGCACATCACTATACTGCTCCTGAGGCAGATAAATACGCATATAAGCATCCAGAATAGTACCTTCCTGCTTGCCTACGTTATCAAAAGGTACCTCTAAGGAAAAATCAATTCTGTCGGCATATACCTTGTCCAAAACAGCCTTGGTGCGCTGCTTTACCAGCAGACGCATTACAGCATCACCCTGCATGGAAATATATACACCTACAATTATAACGCCCAAAATAAACAGTCCTACAAGGACTCCCACTATCGTCATCAGCATCTTGCTTCCCCCTTACGCCTTATGATAATCCTTGATAATGCAGATTGGTGTTTTTTCACTGCCGTTGCCAAAAGGATTATCAATAAGGATTTCCGCAACCTTATCCGGATCAACGCCCTTAGACCAGCCAAGCACTGCAGAGCGCTTCAAATCGTTAACGTCGGCAATAGCAGCGCCATAGCAGCCGCAAGCCTTGGTAATAGCTTCGGCAACCTTTTCCGGTTCTGCCGGACCATAAACAATATGCTTGTCATACGGAGGCATTGTGCCGGTAACATCGTCAATCAGGCGAGCCTGTTTGCCTGCCATACGGTAGAAGGTACCGCTTACGCCTACGCATTTAGCCGCAAAGCCGCAGATTACTGCCCACAGAACACGCGCACCGCCTTCTGCGTCAATCAGGGATTGCATGCTGTACCAGCTGCTGATACTGCCCTTGGCCGGGAACAGATGCGACAGCACCTTAGCCAGCGGTCCCGGATGAAACTCCTCACAGCGCATTGCTCTGCCCTGGGTAATAGCAACTACGCTTTCGGCAGTGCAGACAACATCATTGGGGCCGATTTTATCCTTTGCATATTCCAGAATAGCATCACAGATATCATCGTGATGAGTCAAAATTCTTGTCGGCACAGGAACAATCTTATATTTTTCCATACTCTCACATCTCCTCCGCAGCCTTATCCGCTGCATATACCTTCTGAATTTTATCATACCATTCAGGCTTCAGACGAACAATGTGTCCTTCATTATCGGTAAACACATTGCGCGTATGACCTTCTACCGCTACAGCGCCGTCGCGCAGGCGGATAACAGTATAATCAAATTCCATTTTTGCTTTATTAAAGGCACTCATTTTTACCTGTACTTCAAAATCATCATCAAAGGTACAGGAATTTTTATACTTGGCGCGTACCTCGGTAATCGGGAAAATAACGCCGTCAGCCATCAGCTCGCCCAGGGAAATACCGCAAGCACGCAGATATGCTACACGTCCCATTTCAAACCAGCGCAGATAATTGGCATGATGCACAACACCCATCATATCAGTTTCAACAAAACGCACCTTATCTCGTATTGTAATCATAAAATCTCCTTTGCATCTTCAAGGCTTCCTGCAGATAACAGGCTTACAATCAATTTATTATTATAGCACTTTTGACGCCAAGTGCCTAACAAATCTTATAAATTAGATAAATTTTTCTCTGCCAGCAGGCGCTTAACCTTTTCAGCCAGCAAAGCATAAAGTACAGAAAACAGCGGTACGCAGACAATCATACCGGCAACACCGCCAATGCTTGCGCCAATCGTCACCGCCGCCAGCACCCACAGCTCCGAAAGACCGACAGCCTTGCCCACAATCTTAGGATAAAGCAAATCAGCTTCGATGCGCTGCAGCACAATGTATAATATGATAAAATACCAGATTTTTTCCGGCGCGGCCACCAGTATTAAAAAGCAACCGATAAGAGCACTGATTAAGGTACCGAGAATCGGTATCAGGCTCAGCACAGCCACCAGCAGCGAAATGACCGTCGCATAGGGGAAGCCGCAAAGCGTCATACCGACGAAATACATCACGCCCAAAAGCAGCGCCACTACCAGCTGTCCGCCCACAAAACCGCGGAAAATCTGCTCTGATGTCTGCAAAACATGCAGAATATAAGCAGCGCGCTCCTTCGAGCAAAAGGCAAAAATTACGCATTTAAAGTTGCGCGCAAGACGATGCTTTTCCAGCAAACAATAGATTGCTACTACAAAACCGATAACACAGCTTGCAAGCACCTCCAGAACGGAGGCCGTTGCCAAAAACGTCTGCTCCAGCAAAAGACGCTTGTTGTTCTGCAGATAATTGAGCATCGTCTGATAAACCTCTTTAGCCTGCGCCTGTACCACAGCCAGCTCGTCTGCCGAGAAGGAAAGCTCCTGCGCCTTCTGCTGCAGATAAATATTCAGCTTAGCCAACGCCGGCGGCAGCATCTTGACGAGCATTTTCATGCTGGCATGCAGCTCGGGCACAATCGTCAACACAAAGAAAGCCAAAAAGCCGATGATAATCGCTAGGCTCAGAAGCAGACACACTGGACGCTCGAAACGCGATACCACGCTCTGCTTAAAAATTCTGCACCAATATTGCTCCAGCTTCTTCATCAGCACGTTGACGATAAAAGCCATACAACCGCCAATGACAAACGGCAGCAAAACATCATATATACCAGCCAGCAGTTTTAGGCTGACATTGTAATTCCACAGCGCCCAGATAAGCACAATTGCAAAGGCCAGCAGACAATAAGGATTTCTTTCTTTCATAAGCAACCTCTATTCAAAGCGCATGTCCAAGGTAATACATGCTTATTAAATTAATAATATTATTGTAACATATAAGCGCGCACAAGACAAAAAAGAAGGCTTTTCTTTGCATAAGTTTCACATCTGTGGTATAATTCCATTGTAGTTTTTGCGCCTGTAGCTCAGTGGATAGAGCAATGGTCTCCGGAACCGTGTGCGGAGGTTCGATTCCTCTCAGGCGCACCAAAAAGAAAAGTACCCTTTCCAATTATGATATGTACCCCCAATACTGGACACCCAGTATTGGGGGTATTTTAATGAAATACAGCTATAAGTTCAAAAGACAGTGTGTAGAATTATATCGACAAGGGAAATGGCCTGAAACGCCTAAAGATATAACAGAAAAAAATTTCCACAATACAATCCGAGTTTGGGTTCGGATAGAAGATAAATGTGGTCCAGAAGCATTAAGACATAAAAATCAGAGAAAAACTTGGTCAGCAGAAGAGAAATATGAACTTGTAGCCAAAGTATTAGCTGGTGCGTCAAATAAGGAAACAGCTATTTCTGCAGGAATTAACGCTGGACTCTTGTATCAGTGGGTTAGATGCTATAAAATTAAAGGGTATCAGGGATTGGTCGCACAACAAAAAGGACGACCACCCAAGGAGCCTGAAATGAAGAAAAAAATAGAGCCGGCAGAACTTACTCCATCAGAACGAGAAGAAATGATTCTGCTCAGAGCAGAAAATGAGCGCTTGAGAGCGGAGATTGCTATTGTAAAAAAAGAGATCGCCTTGAGAGAAGAGAGATGCGCAGCGCAACTCAAGGCGAAAAAGCTGCGCTCGTCCAAAAACTGCGTGAAGAAGGTTACAAACTGAATTATTTGCTGGATGCGATTGGACTGTCGCGTTCAACGTACTATTACGAGCTTAGCAAGACAGATAAAGTCAGCGAACGAAATGCCGACTTATCATCCGAAATTATTGTTATCTTCAACGAGAACAAAAAGCGATATGGTGTAAGGCGCGTACATAAGGAGCTTCTGAATCGAGGTTTTCGAGTAAATCACAAGCGTGTCCAACGAATCATGAATCAGCTTACCTTGTTTGGAAAATGTCCCAAGGAAAAATACCATTCCTATAAAGGCGATGTTGGTAAAGTTGCTGATAATATCATCAATCGAGATTTCAATACCGAAAAACCTCTGCAAAAGTGGACAACCGATGTATCGCAGTTCAATCTGCCTTGGGGCAAATGTTATCTTTCTCCGATTTTGGATATGAACAGCAATGAAATAATCTCTTACAATCTTTCTCTACATCCAGATATGGCGCAAATAAAGGACATGCTGAAAAAGGCATTTAAACGTTTTCCTTCTGTAAAAGGTCTTATTATGCACTCAGATCAAGGATGGCAATATCAGCATGCATTTTATAGGAATGAATTGCAAAAGCACGGAATCATTCAATCAATGTCTAGGAAAGGTAACTGCTATGACAACTGTATTATGGAAACTTTCTTTGGCAGATTAAAAAACGAGATGTTCTACGGATTTGAAAAAGATTACCCTTCGTTTGAATCTTTTTCAAACGCTATAGCTGAGTACATCGATTATTATAACAACAAAAGAATTCAAGCTAAAACAAAATGGATGCCTACCTCTAAATTCAGGTTCTTTGTCAAGTTTTGGGGTATTCAAGACTTTAACATCATAGACCTAGACAA
>OLVT01000355.1_pt1 | contig 50739 bp, 74 predicted proteins | sample 1673241 | NCBI WGS metagenome assembly OLVT01 (sample SAMEA3178936, study PRJEB25190) | human gut metagenome | biome: human gut; feature: human-associated habitat; material: faeces | place: Austria | collected 2013
ATATGGCAAGGCGTGTCGTGTTAAAACCGAGCGCCTTGCCTTTTTTAATTGTCTAAACATTATCTAAGGAGCATACGAGTATGGAAAACAACGGAACAATTATCAATTTAAATTTCAATATCAATATAGGCGAAGAAAAAACAGTTTCTGTACTTGTGCCATTGATAGCGGGCGGCGTAAAAGCAATCTCACAGATATGGAAGGCAAGACAGGCTAAAAAACCGACAATAGAACTGGAGGAGAAGATTAAAGCATTGGAATTGGCCGAACAGTGCTATAAGAGTCAAATGAAGCAATTACACGAAGTGGATCCTGACATGATAGTTGATGGGGTGGATGTTGTGTTTAACCGTGAACTGACTGAAGAAGAAAGGGATTTGCTTAATAGTAAAGAAGTAACGGAAAAACAGCTGACAGACTTGGTATCTGAGTATGATCCGGATTGTAGATGGACGGATGCTGAGTGGAAGTATGACCGCTTTATCAATAACTTTGATGAAGAAGGCATTGACGCAAGAACAGCCATTATATTTGGATATGCTGTAAATGACTTATTTGAGGCATTACATATTCCGAACCTTTATGTAAAACAGGTTGAAGTGGACAAGTCAATGAGCGGAGAAGCAGCTGCGGAATATCTGCGTCAGTGGATGAAGGAGCAGGGCTATAAAAAATAAATACGGTTTTATGAGCTGATTAACAATTAACAGATTTTAAAGTGCATTGTTAAAATTCAAATCAAGTATAGAAAGTAAGAGGAGATAACTATGAGAAAGAAAACAGCATTACTGGTTCTGAGTGCAGGTTTATCTGTACTTACAGCTATTCCAGCCTTTGCTTCTGGCTGGCAAAAAAATGAAACTGGCTGGTGGTATGGCACAAATGCCGATAATTCTACATGGCACAGCAATGGATGGCAGTGGCTTGATGGAAATGGTGACGGTATCGCTGAATGCTATTATTTTGACGGGAACGGCTATCTGGCTGTCAATACTGTTATTGATGGTTCGACAGTTGACGGCAATGGAGCATGGACTGTCAATGGAGTTGTGCAGACCAAAATAGTTGGCGGCCAGCAAAACAATAATGAGTTACAGCGCTGGATCGGAACCTATGTAAAGACAGATGACCAGAACTGCTGGTTAGAAGTCTATGATGCTAATGAAAACGGTATTACGGTAGAGTATCAACTATATGCTCATAGTATGATTAATGGCTCTAATGAACATCATTTGATATTTCAAAATGGAGATACAACCAAAGCCTATGGTGCTATAAGTCCAGACGACAGAGGCGTTGGACATATTATTACCGCCATTGATTTGCCGGAGACTTATGAGCTGATGGAAGATGGAAATATCAAAATCACTTTTACATATGCAAATGATGCAACTGCGTGGCTTGAAGACTGGACTGTGTTTAACGGAGTATATAGAAAGACTGGAACGGAAGTACAAACTATTCAAGAAAGAATAGAAAAACAAAGATATAACGAAGATGGTACAGATAGAAGTGACGAGATAGAAGTTGATCTTAGCGGATACAACGGAACAGGAAAAACATATAAATGGAACTAAATAGCATTGCATTCTAGACATAGAGGGTATCAGTTCATCAGACTGATACCCTCATATTGGAGGGAAACTTAAATGAACCGAGGTAAGCATATATTACTAAGTGCAGGGCTTTTATTAGGGGTTATGTTTACAGGCCCCATGATGAACAATATAACAACAATCACGGCAATGGCGGCAGAGCAGCAGTCAAATCTTCCATACAGTAGATTCTGGGAGACCCAGCCAGATGGTTCATGGAAATACAAATATGACAATGGAACCTATGCTACAGGGTGGATCCTTGACGAGGTAGATGGTAATTGGTATTACATGGATAACTCAGGTATCATGCAGAGCGGCTTATATAAGTCCTATGATAGATATTATTTCTTTTCAGAAGAGCATGACGGACATTTTGGACATATGCTTGTCAATGGAGAAGTTTATCACGGTGTAACCATTTCAGCAGATACCTCAGAGACATACAGGGGAGCATTAAGCCAGCAGACAATCTCACAGTTAGGTTTAGATGTATCCAAAGCAATAGATATCACAGGTACACAGCATGTCAGTGGTGGCGAGGTAGTCACCCCAGAACAGCCTCAGCAAAATCCAACCACACAGTCTAATGGCGGCACAGGAGAGGGTGGTAGTACTACCAGTTCAACAGATGATATGGATCAGACAGGAAAAATAACAGACCCTAATGATTTGCAGCCAGGACAGTTTGCAATAATAGATGGGCATATGTGGGCTAGAGATCCAAGTTCTGGAACATTATATGACATGGGTTCAGCATCTGGCGAATATTACAGTGGATATGTACCTGGAATAAGCTAAGTAACTTAGTATAAGAAGTGGTATTAAACCACAGAAATTGAATATTAACATTGTGTAGTGAGGAGTGGTTTAATACCACTCCTTACACTATATAAAAACCGTTTACATCAACAAAACCACATAGGCATATTACAAATATCATAGTACTAAAATTTAAGCTCAATAATATTTAAAAATAAAATATTAAATATTCAACAAGAGGTCTTTAATATATTATGATAAAAATATGCAAGTACTGTGGTAAAGAGTTTGATACAAATAGAAAAAATCAGGTGTACTGCTCAGATAAATGTCTGCATTCAAATTATAGTAGCAGTATCGGTGAAGCGGTATTTTTTCTTAATCAATACATAGAGGATATTTTTAATAGTGCATGTTAAAGATACTCGTCTTTCTGAAATGATTGCAGTTTCTGAATTTTCAAACATTCAAAAAATTATTTTCGGGTCAAAATAAAATCTCAAAACTCTCCATTATTCGGGTGGCTGGAAAATAAACTGATTCCGGCACAGAAAATTGAATGGTGCTTGGTGCCTTTAAGAGGTGTGTGCAGTAGGGTAAAAAATGGTGTGCATTGCAGATGATACTTGGAAAATGAGTTTATGGGAGTTTCGGATGGTGGTTTGGAATGATTTATACGGGTGTAAAGATAGGGTATAGTTCTTTTACGATGCTTGGGTTACTGCTTTTTTAGATACATTCCGTAAAGCATGGGTTTGTAAATAAATTGTTTTACTTTTTGTAAAACGGGTCAAAGAGTTTATTTTTACAAACCGAAAGGAGCTTGATTTATGAATGTAGCTTATGTAAGGGTTTCGAGCGCAGACCAGCACGAGGACAGACAGCTGAAGGCGTTGGAGCCTTATGGGATTGAAAAGTACTTTATTGAAAAAGTATCAGGTAAGAACCGAAACAGGGAACAGCTGAAGGCGGCGTTGGAGTTTGTCAGGGACGGAGATGTTCTCTATGTGGCTGATTTTTCAAGATTGGCAAGAAATGTGAGAGATTTGCTTTCGATTGCGGAGTTGCTTAAAGAGAATAAGGTGCGTCTGGTTTCTTTGAAAGAGAACATTGATACAGATACAGCAAATGGGAAGCTCATGTTTACCCTGATAGGCGCGATTGCGGAGTTCGAGCGTGAGAACCTGTTGGAGCGTCAGAGAGAAGGCATTGAGATTGCAAAGAGCAAGGGAGTTTATCAGGGACGGAAGAAGAAAGAAGCGGCGGACTTTGAAAAGTATTATGCACTTTATCAGAAGAGGGAGATTACAAAAAAGAAAATGGCTGAGCTTTTAAAGGTTTCACGCCCCACTTTGGATCGGATGATAAGAGAGTATTCCAAAAAATCTGCTTAAAAACAAAGAAGAGCCGACAGCGGATTTGACTGTGTGTAAGCTCCTGTTTAATTTTTCAGATACAGTACATGGGAGCATTGTGGGTAGGATTTATGAAAATCTCCAATTGATATGGAATTAGAGTTTTTATATGATTTTTGTAAATTTTTGAAAGCGGCTTGTTTTTGGGGATTTGGGGTATGAAAATGAGGTTTTTGGTTGGATATATGGGGTAGTGGAGAAAAAGAGCTGCTACAGTTGGGGAAGAGAGTGGGTTTGTAAAACTCCAATTGATATAGAATTAGAGTAAAAACGGATTGGGGGTAGAAGAACCTACATTGGAGTTTTGTAAAGAAGGCAGTGGGTGTTGTGCATGTCGGAAATGAAGTTTATTGCTTTTCTTTTGAACGTGATTTCTCAATTCAAGTCCAATTCCAATTAAGAGAAGTCGGCAGTACGGAAGCTGGTAGTTACTTTTTGCAGTCATAAGCGGAAAGTCTGTAAGCGGCTGGAAATCCTCCTGACAGTTTTACAGATATCGGTACATGATTTTGAGCTTGGGATTGTGTATGGGATATATTTAAAATTTTTTGTAAAGGAGGCTAAAGCTATGGCTAGTAACTATACAGCTTTAAGATCAAGGTTTCGCGTAACGGTGGATGGGAGTACAGTTTCCATTTACTTGAAGCAGAACGGAGCATTGCTTATCCGAAGCCAGATCATAAATAATGCGGACATTTCGTTGCTGTCGGCGTATGTTGAGGATCTGGAAAAAGCTCTTATGAAATATACAAAGGCTGTGTCGGCTTCCATGAACAATGGGATAAACGGACAGATGATATAGGATAGCAGGCTCTAAGAAGAGGTCGGGCACTGAAACAGGTGTCCGACTTTTTTTGTGGTTTGATGGAGCTTATTGATATCAGGAAGAAAAAGATATTTTGATAAATGGGAAGCACTCTTCTATCCAGTATTGGAAAATCCGATACTCCAAATGAGACTTGATGGGATAGAGATTTTAAAAGTGCATTGTTAAAAAGCTGTGGCGTTTTTGATATGGATATGAAGGTGGCGTGGAGCCATCCGCTGAAGTGTTTTTCCAGACATTTGAAACTCGAATATACATCATTATTTACAATATGTAAAAAATCAATTATTTGCAAAAACGTCCTTAGCATTAGATAGTCGATTTTATGCTTGAAAGTATTAAGAGGCATCTTTTTTAGAAAGGTGTCGGATACATGGTAAACATAGACAATTTTCAAGACGAAAAATCGGCGATTAACACTATTGAAAAAAATGCAGACCAGCGTTACAATCCTACCTCCTCTGAGGAGGATAATAAGAGGATGGTTTTTTTGGAAGCCATATGCGAAATGCTGGTAAACTATAAGAACTTGGAGGAACGTAAGCATGATTAGAGAAAAAGCATATGCCTATTTAAGGGTATCGACCCTCCAGCAGGTAGACGGAAACTCATTAGAAGGACAGGAAGCAGAAATAAGGAGATACTGCGAATATCAGAATATTGACATCATTGGGGTTTATACCGATGGTGGAAAATCAGGGAAGTCTATCGCTGGCAGGCCAGAGTTTCAGAGGATGCTGAGGGATGTGGAAGAAAAGCGGGAAGTTCGATATATCGTTGCATGGAAGATGTCACGATTTGGAAGGAATGCCTGCGACAGCTTAAATGCGTTGAAACTGCTCCAGAAAAACAATGTGAATTTGATTACGGTGGAGGATCATATAGATACCTCTAATCAAATGGGGCGGCTGTTCTTTGCTTTGATGTCTGCATTGGCAGAGATGGAAAGGGAGAATATCAGGGAGCAGACAGCTAATGGAAAAAAATATAATGCACTTGCCGGAAACTGGAATGGTGGACAGGCTCCATATGGATATACTTTGGAAAATGGCCGTTTAGTCATCAATGAAGAGGAAGCAGACATCGTCAGAAAAATATATGCGTGGTTTATGGAGAGTGAGGATGCTGGGTATTCTACCGTGACAGCAAAATTAAATGAGGCTGGCATAAAGCCCAGACAAAAACTTAGGCTGGACAGAAAGACTATGGAAAGGTCAGGGACGGATGAAAAGATATATCTGCCTGTTATGGAAGATTGGTACACCACCAGTGTCAAAAAGATTTTGGATAGCCCTGTTTACTGCGGCAAGCTGAGATACGGCTATTATAAGATAAAAGATACTGCGGATGGCAAGACCAAAAGAGAGTATTCAGATAATCCGACCATTGTAGACGGAAAGCATGAGGCAATTATTTCAGAGGAGCTTTGGAATAAGGTGCAGGAAAAGCGTGCAAAGGTAAAGAAGCCCAAGGGAAGGACTGATAGCACTCTGGAAACTGTCAATAATGTATTTAATCGTATAGCAAAATGTCCGCAGTGCGGAGGCAATATGGTTTCTGCTTCAAGCAGTTATAAAACAGTTGGAGGGAAGCAAAGAATTTATTATCAATATATCTGTGGGTATTGGAACAATCATAAAAAGGGGAAATGCAGTAAGAATCCGATTAAGGCAGAGTTCTTGGAGGGGACAGTTGTTGACGCAATCTTGGAATATGTAAAAAGACCTAATATCGTACAGGAGATTGCACAGTACATGGATAGGGAAATGGATACAACGAAACTGGACTCTGAGATTGCAGAGATTGAGTCAAAGCTGAAGGATCTGGATAAAGCTGAGAATAAGCAGTATGAGATTTTAAGCAATATCGGTATAAAATATAATAATATACGTCCAGAGAAAATAGAAGAAAATCTTGATAAAATCAATACTCAAAGAGAAGAGATGCTGGCACAGCTAGAAAATAAGCAGACTCAGGTTGAAGCGGTAAAGCTGAACAAAATGGATTTTGAAATGATAAAAGAACTGCTTGTAAAATTTAATGATGTTTACTGGGCGGCTTCCAAGGAACTCAGGAAAAGATTGGTTCAGAGCCTTGTCAAGGAAGTTAAACTCGGTTATGATGAAAATGGTAAGGTGATTCCAGTATCAATGACGCTGAACTTTACAGGAGAGCAAATAGAGTTGATGAAAGAGAATAAGGAGATTTTTGGGTTAAAGGATAGTAGTTCCGAGACGGTTGTTTTACTCTCCCACAAAACCCAGACAGCATAATAGCGTAAAAGCCGAGTTCGGCAAGAGATAAGGTAAAGCCGGTAGCCATGTTTTATGAAGCTATCTGAATATATCTGAATATGTCTCCGTAAGCAGACGAATCTTCAGACGCCAAAGCCCTGAGCTGCGCTCACCTCCCAAATTTTGCTGTCCGATGTTAAACTCATTTCCCTTGGCGGATATTATCAGTCGGCGCAGGGAAAACCTGCACGGAAGGCCTTTCTACAGTGAGGGAGGAATGTTTTGCCCTGAGATAAGGTAGAGCAGAACTGCACTTTTAAAGCACTTTCCCAAACGGGGTAGGAGAAATCGGCCGGAACCATATCCGATTTTCGTTTGCTTCTATGATCTTCCGGGGATAGCAGAATATTAGGTCAGAAGACAGAATACTAAAAGATTTATAAGAGAAAAAGAAAGATCAGGAGGAAATGTATCAAATGAAACTGATCCGTCTATTGGCTGCTGCCATCACACTGTCTGCAATGCTGTCTGGCTGTGATTCTGAGTCTGAGCAGGACAAATCTCCGTCATTTCAGAATGAGACAGCTTCGGCCGTCCGGGAGAAAAAGTCAGCCGCAGAGTCAGAAGAAATAAAGCTGCCGTCTGCAGAGACTGTGCCTGAAACGGAAGCACTGGCCTCAGTATCACCAGCCACAGTGCTCTGTCCTGACTGGGCATCTTATTTTGGGGAGCTGAACGGCGCCGCCGTCATATTTGATCCGGACGAATATACAGTTCAGATTTATAATGAAGACCTGGCAGATACCCGACGTTCCCCCTGCTCCACCTTCAAAATAATTTCTTCCCTGGTGGGCCTGGAAAACGGTGTCATTGATCCGGAGAATTCCACCCGCTCCTGGAGCGGTGAGATTTTCTGGAATGACGACTGGAACAGGGATATCGACTTTCTCTCTGCCTTCCAGACCTCATGTGTCTGGTATTACCGGCAAGTGATTGATGAAATCGGCTCGGATGGGATGAAACGCGCTCTCGATGACCTTCAATACGGCAACTGCGATATATCAGACTGGGAGGGGCATCTGAACAATAACAACAGCAATCCGGCCCTCACTGGCTTTTGGATCGAATCATCCCTGAAAATTTCACCGAGAGAACAGACCGAAGTGATGGAGAGGATTTTTGGAAGTTCCTCAAAATATTCCTCAGACACCAGGGCTCTTCTTGAAAAAGCTATGTTTTATTCAGAGGGGAGTGATGAAAGCTGTGCGGTCTACGGAAAAACGGGGATGGGAAAATCGGAAGGAACTGTAGTAGACTGTTGGTATACAGGCTTTGCAGACGTCGGACACCGCATCTATTTTTGTATTTATCTGGGAGAAACACCCGGTCAAAATGTGTCTAGTTCCCGGGCAAGAGAAATCGCTGTTTCACTGATAAAGGATAATTTTTAATGCTTCCTGTTTCGGGCGCGCCGGGAGTTCTGTTCAGCCCCTCCTTTTTATTGACACGAAAATCTCTTTTGCTTATAATTGATTAGAGAAAAAACGCGCTTTTCAGTGGGCCTTCCGCGGAAAGCAGGCGGAAGGAGAAGATATAATGAGCAATGAAGAAAAAAATACGGCAGTTCTGGAAAAAAAGGAGCTGCTCTTAAAGATGAGAAATGTGCCGGAGCTTTACGTTCTGATGTCTGTATGCACGAAACAGCCCTATGTGGTCTGTGACCCGGAAACCTTTGATGATGAGATTCTGATGTTTTTCACAGAGGAGGAGGCAAGAGAAAAGGGAAAGGCGCTTCTGGAAGAGAAGATCCCTGTTTCGATTGTGAGGGTGGAGGAAAAGCAGAAGCTCCTGTTTTTCACAAGCCTTTTTACGCTGGGTGTGAACGCGATCCTCATGGCCAATGGCGGCGAGGAGACGCTTCTGCAGCTTGAGGAGCTGGTGAGAAGGAAGAGCCAGGAGGAGCAGCCGGAGGGAACGGTGTGGATTGAGAATCCTCAGCTTCAGCTCACCTCTCTCTACTATGCCCAGGAGATGAGGAAGCAGCCAAACCCGCAGCATGATGCAAATACGGCAGGGCTTCTTGACGAGCTTCTGGCAGATTTCAAAAAGGGCAAATTTATTATGGCAGTGCAGAAGGAGGAGAAGGGCGTTCCGCTGGCAAAGATGAAGGACGGAAACCTGTATCAGCCGGTTTTTACGGATGCACTGGAATTCCAGAAATTCAACAGGGAAAACAAATTCCGCCCGATTGCCGTTCCGGCCGAGAAGCTGGCTTCACTTCTGGTTCCGGATGCCAAGGGCGTTGTGCTGAATATTATGAGTATTAACCTGCCGTTTACCATTAACAGAACGCCGGCAGGAGCAGGACCAAAGGCTTCTGAGGGACAGGTGGAGGCAGGTCAGGTGGAGACTGCCCCGACAGAGGGAGAAGAGCCCACAATGGCATAGAGGAATTTCTGAGCCCGGATGAAAGGACGCAGGCGGAATATTATTCCGCCTGCTTTTTCTTGCGCCAAAAAGCCCGCCTGCTGGCTGTGAGCGCGGCATTTTTTAACACATCTTCAGGTACATTTCTTTGTGCTGCAGACCTGCTGGATGCAGAGTAGATCCGTATATCGCGGGCCTGTTTGCGAAGGAGGAGGCCAGAGGAAGGAGAACCGGGAGAAAATCTCTGTGCAGGGCAGAGAACAGGAAAAAAGGCTTTCTCTCCGTATGTGCAGGGACAATCGAAAGGCATGGCTGTTTTGCCGCTGAAAAGGATTTTCAGAAGAAAGGGATCCTGTCTCTCCGGACATGGGAGAGGCAGAAAGGCTGATGACATGGGGCAGACAGAAAACAGAGGAATGTAAAAAATAGATCAGGGATTGTATAGAAAATAAAAAATGTAAGTGTTGTTCTTATAAAATGTAAAACGAAGGTAAAAAGATAGTTAAAAAACAAGATTTCTCTTGAATTTTTAGAATTTTAAGGTAGAATTAGCTTTGTTTGGAGAAAAATTTAAAAACAAAGCAGAGAAGGAACGGAAGACAGGCTGAAAGCAAACGGAAGCCAAACATGCGGCTGAACATTCGGCCTGACGGATCCGCTGATTCCTCAGTATGGAAATTTTAAAAATTCACAGGAGAACAGAGATGAGAAACTACAAATTACTTACGCCAGGTCCTCTCACCACTACGGACACGGTAAAACAGGTGATGATGTTTGATCACTGTACATGGGATGACGATTATAAGCAGATCACTCAGAAAATTCGCAGAGAGCTTCTGGAACTGGCTCATGTCACCGAGGAAGAGTATACGGCAGTGCTGATGCAGGGTTCAGGAACCTTTGGAGTGGAGAGCGTACTCAGCAGCGTAGTGCCGCAGGATGGAACAGTGCTTTTGCTGAGCAACGGCGCTTACGGTGAGAGAGCCGCTAAAATATGCGAATATCACCATATTTCCTGTATTCACATAACGCAGGCTTACGACAAGACACCAGATGCAGGAAAAGCAGAGGAGGCCTTAAAGAACCACCCTGAAATTACCCATGTGATGATGATTCACAGTGAGACCACCAGCGGAATTTTGAATGATATTGCGACCATCGGCGGGCTGGCTCATACTTATGGAAAGGTCTTTATTGTGGATGCGATGTCCAGCTTTGCAGGTGTTGACATTCCGGTTCGGGACTGGCACATTGATTTTCTCGTAAGCTCCGCCAATAAGTGTATCCAGGGAGTTCCGGGATTTTCCTTTATTATCGCCAACAGAAAATTGCTGATGGAGTCTAAGGGGTGCGCGAGAAGCCTTTCTCTTGACCTCTACGATCAGTGGGCAGGCATGGAACAGGACGGAAAATGGCGCTACACATCCCCGACCCACGTAGTTCTCGCCTTTGATCAGGCCATAAAGGAGCTTAAAAACGAGGGAGGCATCGAGGCAAGGCATGCCCGCTACCAGAAAAATATGGATACCCTTGTGGAAAACTTTGAAAAGCTGGGCTTTAAGCTCTATGTGGACAAGGCATGGCAGGGGCCGATTATTGCCACCTTCCTGTACCCGGAGGGAAGAAAATTCGACTTCCAGGATATGTACCACTACATCAAGGAGAGGGGATATGCAATCTATCCCGGAAAACTGACGGATGCAGATACCTTCCGGATTGGCGTGATCGGGGAGATCTATGAGGAGGATATCCAGAAGCTGACAGAGATCATGCAGGAGTACATGGAGAAGACTGAACAGCAGTAAAACCATAGGAAAACAAAAGCTGCCACGGAAACGGCAGCAGGTCTGCCGGCTGTCCCAGGACAGCAGGATGGGCGGCTGAACGGAAATGAACAGGAAATTTGAGGAAGAAAAGGCAGAGAAAATAATATCTGCCGGGAGGACAGGAATGAAAATAGAGGGTGTTATTTTTGACTGGGCCGGCACGACAGTAGACTATGGATGCTTTGCACCGGTCAGGGCATTTATGGAGATTTTCAGGGAATATGGGATTGATGCGACCATGGAAGAGACCAGGAAGCCCATGGGGATGCTGAAATGGGATCACATTAAAACCATGCTGTCTATGGACCGGATTCACAGTGAGTGGGTGAAGGTTCACGGACGGGAGTGGACGGACCGGGATGTGGACGAGATGCATGAGAAATTTTCGGAGAAACTGCTGGGGATTCTCCACGGATATGCAGAAGTAAAGCCTTATGTTCTGGAAGCAGTACGACAGCTGAGAGACAGGGGAATAAAAATCGGATCCACAACGGGATATACGGATCAGATGATGGAGATTGTAGTTCCAAAGGCAGCAGAAAACGGATATGAGCCGGATTTCTGGATCTCCCCGAACAGCGTGGGCAATATGGGGCGTCCTTATCCGTATATGATCTTTGAAAACATGAGACAGCTTGGACTTAGGAATGTGCATACCGTTATGAAGGTGGGAGATACCATTTCAGATATTCAGGAGGGAGTAAATGCAGGCGTGATCTCTGTGGGAGTCTTGGAGGGAAGTTCCGAGATGGGACTGACGGAACAGGAGTACGAGGCCCTTTCTGAAGCTGGCAAAAAAGCGGCTAAGGAGAGGCTGACCCAGAGCTACCGGGAGGCAGGGGCAGACTATGTCATTGACCATATGGGCTGCCTGTGCGATCTCATCGACGAGATTGAGGGACAGTCTGTCTAAAGAAGATACAAGAACATTTCGGAACAGGCGGACAGAGTTTTTGAAACAGCGTCTGGACTTCAAATGAAATTTTGGCAATTTTTTGATAAGATTTGTTAAATTTTGATTGACAGAAGAGTCCTCCTGTGATATGATATATCTCGGCTCAGGGAGCCGGGAAGTGCTGTTGTAGCTCAGTAGGTAGAGCGTCGCATTGGTAGTGCGGAGGTCACGGGTTCGATTCCCGTCAGCAGCTTTTTTCTTTTGCCCTTGTAAATACTGGATTTTTCCTGTATTTACAAGGGTTTTTGCGTATCTGGAATGAAACGGTACTGCGGCATTAAGTACCTGTTTTTCGGTGTTCATGCAACACGAATGCAACACGGAAATCACACGTTTTTCAGCTTTTCAAAATGCTGATTAATTTTCTTTGTCTGCCGTACCGTCTCCAGGTCGATGGTATTCCGGTATACCGATTTCATAATATTGTCAGAGACCCATCCTCCGCGCTGGAGAATATACTGATCCGGTACGCCGATCGCGTGCATAATCGATGCGGCATAGTGCCGCAGGTCGTGGAAACGAAAATGGGGGATGTCTAAAGTTTTCAGCACCCGGCCAAACCGGTGAGTAACATAGTCGGGATCCATTCTGACAATCTGCCCCCGTCTGCCGGACAGTTTTGCTATTACAAAATCAGGCAGGACGACTTCCCGATAACTTCCGTAAGTCTTAGGTTCCTTAATATGCCATGTTCTTTCTGAGTCTTTTACCATAGATTTACTCACAACCACCGTATTTCCCACAACATCCTTATCTGTCAGGGCGCATATCTCGCCCCGCCGCAGCGGCCCGAAAGCTGCCAGAAGAACGGCAATCTCAAGCTCTGTTCCCTGTATGTGCCGAAGCAGCGTTTTTACATCCTCGTCGCTGGGGCAGTAGAGCTCCGGCTTTTTCCTGGCGGGCATCTGCACTTTTAAGTGGAGATCCGGAGCAAACATATCCAGAGCAGCAGCCAGCAGGCCATAAGCGTTTCTGACTGTTTTGGGGGACAGACCTTTTTTCACCAGCTCAGATACCCATATCTGGGCGGCTGTGTTGTCCAGTTCCCGAAGCGGCACACGCCCGAATGAGCCGCCGAAATAGCAGCGTTTAAGATAATCATATCCCCGCATGGTGGAGGGGCTTAAAACGGCTTCCCTGACAGTCAGGTAGCGTTCCACAGCTTCCAGGACGGTCAGATTATCAGGCTCCCTGATTCCCTTTTTTCGGTTCAGCTTCCACTCCTCGGCTAAAAGCTGGGCTTCTTTCTTCGTGCCCGCGGTAAAGCTCCTGTAATGCCGTTTTCCGGCAGCATCCACATAGTCCAGGGCCTGCACCCGGTAACTTCCGGACGGCAAGGCATTTTTCTTTTTCTTCGGTTTCTTTTTCTCCATCTGGTTTTCCTCCTCTAACAAATGGTATAAAAAATACAGCTATGCAAACCTATGTTCTGATTGCATAACTGCCCCCGAAGATGATACAATATTTTTGGTAGAATATTGTGTCCTCTTCGGAGGGGCCGCGATTGGCGTCGCGGCTGGTACCGGCTTCCCGTTGGCGCGGGGGGCCGGTATAAAATGTATGGAAAGCCGTTCGGTGCTGGTAACACCGGGCGGTTTTTCGTATTTGACAAATAATTCTCTCTGACATATAATATACCTAACAAGAGAACCGAAAGCTGGGTGAAGTCCAGCCGCCGGCGAGAGTAATTTGCTGAAAGTAGCGCCTTATCTTACCAGGACAGGGGCGCTACTTTTTGTGTTCGCTGAGAGTAACAACAAGAGTAACGATAGAACAAATCATGCTCACAAAGGCGAATAGATCGCTGTATGTAACCATGTGTACCAGCCCCTTTCTAAAAAGTCCGGAAGCTGGGGTATCGCCCCTTCGGTTCCCCGGGTAAGGATATTATATTGTCAAGGTGGCGTTCCCTGGAACTGTCCATCGTTCCAGGGAACGGTAGAATTATACCTCTTTTTTCATTTTTGCGAAGCCTATATAAGATAAAATCATCTCAATAATTACAAACATGAAATACACTGGGAAAAGAACTAATGCCACTGTATAGAGAATAGCTCCGGTAAGAGCAAATCCCCGTTTACGCATAAACAAGCCTAAAGCATTGAAGATTACTGCAAGAGCAGTAAAAATAAGGTGTGGCATAACGATAGCCGTTGCCAATCCTGCTCCCACCTGTTCAGCAGTAGATGCACTTCCACTGACAGCCCCAGTCCAGTAAAATATAGAATAAATCAGGTAGGCAACACCTAATATAAAGGATATAAGTAAGCATTTGCTGAGTTTCTGTTTCATATAAATTCCTCTCTTATATTAATTCTAAGTAGTTAAACTGCAAAATTTTATAAAAAATAAAGTAATAGTTAATTACTTAATTGTAATAGTAATGGGTTCAGTGTCCACAATCGTATCATAGTTTTCATTAAAAATATGGAAAGAAGTTTCTATTGTTTCAAACTCCGTAATATTATTTTCCTCTAAGTCGCTGGACATAAAAGTCATACCAGAAATCGCTTTATTTCCAGGAGTTATTTCAGAAGACAGAGAAGGCTCCACCATAAACCCATTTACCGAAGTATCCCTGGACTGAACTGTAATTGTCTGTTCAGAATTATTTTCAATGTATAATACAACTTCAGGACCAAAAATACTATTATCAGAGTTTACACCTTTGTAAACAATTTTAATAGCGTTTTCATCATAAAGGATTTCTCCAGAGTCATCAGAAGGCTGAGTAAATCCTTCTGCTAAGTTAGTGTTCAATTTAATTAACTCAGAATCATATAAAGTATCATAGGATTCTGGATCAAAAATGTGAAGAGAAAATTCTATATTAGCGATTGTATTAATACCATTTTGCTCCAAATCCGTTTGAGAGAATGTTAAACTGTCATTTGCTTTTTTTCCTGCAGCTATGTCAGAGGACATAGTAGAGGATACCATATAACCATTGATTGCAGTATAATGTGCTTGAACTGTAATATCTTTGTCAGAATTATTTTCAAGTAAAAGATTTAGCTCTGGCCCCATTAGTCCATCAGTAGAAATGCCTGTTACGGTAACAGAAATACCATCTTGTTCCCATATTTTTTGCTCTGAAATACTTAAGTCTTCCTGCTTTGACTCAGTTTCTGTTGCCTCGGCTGATGATTCAGAGGTTTGATTGATATCAGCTGTGGATATATTTTCGGTAGAAGCAGTAGGTTCATTTCCACCACCACAGGCTGACAGCATAGCAGATGCCAGCAAAGCACTGGTAAAAAGTTTCAGTTTTTTCATATTCTTTTTCCTCCCTAAAGGTAAAATTTTATTAAAACGCCATAGGCTGTTTTAATCTGAACTTATTTGATTTTTTATATGACAGGAAAATATTCATAAACCTGCAGCGTTGGTTCAAATCTAACCAGATAGTTGTCTACCATTACACCCTCGCCGTAAATCTGACGATAGTATTCCAGGGCTTCAGCCAAGGTATCTTCTGACACACCCAGATATTCAGCAATTTCATACCGGCTGGTACAATGGTTCTGAAAGGCTTTTAGGATGCCAGTCAGGCCGATGCGTTTATTGTAAGCCCAGAGGCGGGCGGTTCGTTCCTGTTTTCTTGCGTTTGGGGTATTTTGCTTTAAAATATCTCCAACGCTAGTATAATGATGTCCTAATTCTTCAGCCAATATGTCAGCAGTTTTTGATGAGGACATACCCTCTTTTAAAGCAATAGAACCATCGATATAAAGTCCGTACAAATGCTGACTTTTAAAATTTACATAATCAATAGTAATTCCGTTATCGCAGGCATACTGCTCAAGTTGCTCTTTGTCGGTCAATGTCATCGACTCCTATTTTTTATTGCGTCTGTTTTTTACAAATTCAGCATAGGTGCGAATATCATCTAATTCATCTTCTGTAAATTCATCACCATCAAAATGGGCGGCAATAGTAGAGGGATATGGAATGTCATCAAAGTCATTTAATGTAAGTCCTAATACTCTCGCAATGGCTTTTAAAGTTTCTAGTTTCGGATCCTTTGTTGCTCCACTTAATATTTTATTTAATGTTCCAACTGGTACACCAGACAATTTTGATAACTCTTCAGTAGTGAGTCCAATTCTTTTTTTGTATTCATTAATTTTTTCAAGTCCCATAATAATCCTCCATTATGGAAACATTTTACCGCTAACTATCAATGAAGTCAATGATTTTACCGTTATTTATAATTAATTTACCGTAAAAGGTTGATATTTACCGTTAAAGGATGTATCCTATAGTAAACACAACCGTTAACGGTTAGAAAGGAGTTTACCAATGCACAGAATTTTAAGAGCAGAAATGGTGAAATGTAATAGAACCATTTTGCAGATGGCTTCAGAAATGGGAATATCTGAAAAAACTTTAAGAAATAAAATTAATGGAGATACAGACTTTACTCTTCCAGAAGCCCAAACCATAAGAAGACTTCTTGGTACAGAGCTTACACTGGATGAGCTTTTTAAGGTAGAAGAGAGGGGAAAGTAGGGAATCTCGCTCGAGGAACTGTTGAAGTAGGAGGTAAGAGCAGTGCTGATTAATGAAGCTGTAAAAAAGGCTTTGGAAAAAGACTGGTTTATAACATTACCAGAATTTTCCGATACAGCAAAGATTAAGCCAACAAATGGAAAGGGGCGGTGCATTGTAATGAGAGCAGATGGCAGCAACCCATCCAAACATGGCTGGCAGCCATCTGCTGGAGAATTATTACGAAATGATTGGATGGTTGTCGATTAAAGTAAATTGGCAAGAAAATTGATAACATCCTTAAGTCCATTTTTGAATCGGTTATCCATATAGGAGATTGCAAAATCCGAAAGATTTACATGGTAAGCGATGCTATCGGCCCAAAGACAGTTCAGCATACCGGCCCGACTGAGTTCGCGACAAGTGTCATCAACGTCTTCAAAGAGCCAGTTTGGGCATAAGGATTCATGGATATTGTGAGAACTGCCAAATGATTTGGCCTCAGATTTTGCAGCACCGGATTTACGTTTTTCAAGATAGTTTTTATACAAAACACATAGCAATTTTTCAGAATCTTTTGTTAAGTCCATAAAGAATACTCCAACTATTTACTCAGCCCTGGCGGAGGCCTGTAAAAGGAGTATACAGCGAAGAAGGGGAGAAATCAACTAAAGAAAGGGAGTGAAGCAATGGGACGAGAAGTGCTGAAGCCGCCAGAATGGTGGTATTGGCCGAAGGACTGGATTAATGAGATCAAGGCCCGAAAGGGATGGACAGATAAGGACATTGCAAAATATCTGGGAGTGAGCACCCGGACCGTGCTCTACATAAAGAAGGAACCGTGGAACCGTTCAGGAGAGCTTATCCTGAAGCTGCTTTATCTGAGAAACAAAACTGTAGGAGAGGAGAATGGAACATATGAAACCAGAATTGCAGGAACATCCGCTTAAAACTGAGAGACGGGTAAATGAAGCTCTGCGGGAGGAAAACCGCTTTTTGAGCCAGGCGCTGCTGTTTACAGAGATTCTGGCGGCGGGGTTCTTCGGAGCTTTTCTGGCTGTTATGTCGGCGGCTGGGTGGTTGTGATGGAAAAGAAAGCCAAAGGAAAGATTATTTTTCTGCCGTCTACCTGCAAGACCTGCCGGAAGCGGTATCATTGCCTGGAATATACCCGGTGGTACCCCTGCAGGGACTATGAGAGGGAGGTGAAACGACATGTACGAGTGGAAAGTAAGCAGAAACGTCAGCTGCTACCAGATTTACCGTCAGACACGGCCGCTGCGGCCGGGAGAACCAATGCACAGCGGCGTGCGGGAGACAAGAGGACCATATGCGACCGAAGAGGAGGCACAGGCGGCAGCAGATGAGCTGAATGCAAAGAGAAGATAGGAAAACAGGAGGAAACAGGAATGGATTTACAGAAAAGGGCGCTGGAGCTTTCAGTGAAGGTGGCGGAGGCGATCAACCCGGTGAGCTGGAAGGATGCGCCGCTGTGCATTCTTGCGCTGGAAAGTTATGCAAGAGAGCTCCGGGAACGGCTTCCGGAGGCAGGAACAGTGGCGGACGAGCTTGCAGCTCATATCAGCTATCTTACAGTGGTACATGAGCGTAAAGACAATGCGCCCGCCGGCGGCAACCGGACAGGCGCAGGTGAAATAAAATAACAAAAACAGTGTAAACCAGAACAGGAGGAAATGCAAGCATGAAAAACAGAAACAGGATGTTCATCCCCGAAGATGCCAACAGCGAGGCGTTGATGTTGATGGGGCGGGTAGAGGCTCTGGCTGCTTATGTGTGTCTGGAAAAGTATTCGATTGAGCGGGAAGTGGTTGCCGCGATTCATGGATTTGATTTAGAGCCAGAGACAAACTGCGGAGTGACCGAGATAAAAAGAAAGACGGACGGGGAGGAAACGGAAAATGAACCGTTACCGCTGTGATGAGTGCGGCTGCTATCTGGATCCGGGCGAGGGAAGACTCTGCGAGGAGTGTCTGGAGTTAAAGAAAAGTCGGGCTTTGCAGATGAAGCAGAGCCTGAGCGTCTTCCAGGAGACGGAAAGCGGCCAGATGAGAATGAGAGTTCAGGGAGCTTAAAGGAGTAGCTATGTACTATAAAGGAATGACAGGCACACCAGAGGAAGGGCATGTGGTAGAGGAAGCAATAGCTTATGATTATGCACTGGAGCGATGCCTGAAAGGGACAGAGGAGGATCAGAGAGAGTTCCGCGAGATGCTTGTGGAATGGTTTTATTCCGGGAACTGGATAGAGGAGGAAGACGATGGAGAAGAAGGCGCTTGAATTCCGCACGCTGCAGGCAGGAGAGATTGACTGCCGGATTGCCACAGCAACCGAAAAGGGAGTGTCCCTGCTGCTTTACAAGGATGCCAGGGTAGATCAGAACATATTAGACGAAACCGTAGGCCCTATGAACTGGCAGCGGGCCCATAGCAGAGACAATGCCAACTGCACAGTCAGCATCTGGGATGGTGAGAAGCAGCAGTGGATCTCTAAAGAAGACACAGGAACAGAAAGCTACACGGAAAAGGAGAAGGGGCTTGCCTCCGACTCCTTTAAACGGGCCTGTTTTAACTGGGGAATTGGAAGAGAACTGTATACAGCGCCATTTATCTGGATTCCGGCCGGAAATTGCCGGATCCAGGAAAAGGCAGACAGAAACGGAAAGAAGTGGGCCTGCAATGACCGCTTTTCTGTAAAAGAAATTGGCTACGATGATGCCAGGAATATCTGCTCTCTGGTGATATGCAATGACAGCCAGAAGGGCAGGATCGTGTTTAACCTGGCACATCCGGAAAAGACAGACAAGCCGCTGCCGGCATCTGCGCCTCAGCGGGGAGAACCGGAAAAATTGAAGGAAGAGCCGAAGGTAGGAAAGGCGCATATTCAGACTTTGTACAACGAATGCGGCCGGACCGGCCTGCACTGGAAGCAGATTGCGGGAACCTATGGGGTACAGGAACTAAAGGATTTGACCATTTCCCAGTTTCGGGATGCAATGGAAAAGTTTAAACGGTACCCGGACAAGCCGGATCCTTCCATGCAGACAGAACCGCCGGAGAAGATGGACGCAGTTCCCTGGAATTAACAGCACAGGTAAAAGAAATGGAATTTAAAGGACAGTTAAAAAGTATTTCCTGTGATTATTTTACCGGACATACCCTGATCACCTGTGAAACAGAAACAGCTGCAGCTCCCCGGCTGGAGGAACTGCAGGGCATTCCTCTGGCTATTACGTTTAAAAAGTTTCGGAAGAAGCGGAGCCTGGACGCCAACGCGTATTACTGGGTGCTTGTCGCAAAACTGGGAGACAAGCTGAACCTGTCAAAACCGCATCTGCACAATATCCTGTTAAGGAGATACGGGCAGCCTGCAATCATTGACGGCAAGATGATTTATCTCGTTCTTCCAGACAGTGACCAGGGAGCCCGGGCCGCGGACGAAGCAGAGACCTTCCACATCAAGCCTACTTCTGAGGTGAAGACTGGAAGGGATGGAGAACGGTTCCGCACCTATGTGATGCTCCGTGGATCCAGTACCTACAACACGGAGGAGATGGCCCATCTGATTGACGGATTGGTGTCCGAATGTAAGGAAGTAGGCATTGAGACGGCTGCTCCGGAAGAACTGAGCCGGATGCTGGAACTCTATGAGGCGAACCGGAAGCGGAAGGGAAAAACGGAATGAAGAGACTTTGGAGCGTATTTACAGACGATATGGAACACTGCTATTTCACTGGCAGCCCTTACGTGGAGAGGCATCATATTTTTGAGGGACGCAAGGGGAATAAGAAAAAATCGGAAGCCAGGGGATTTATCATCCCTTTGCGGCCGGAACTGCACCCCAACGGCGCTTCCTTCCAGAGGACACCGGAGAATGCAGGAATAGATAAGATGCTTAAGCAGATGGCTCAGAGATACTATGAGAGCCATTACGGGAGCCGGGACGAGTTCATCAAGGAATTCGGACGCTCCTATTTATAACAACCTCCTATGGCACAATAATATATCACGAACGATGATGCCATTGGTGATACAACCGGCCGGGGACTTGACCGTACCCCGGCTACTCAAAAAAGAAAGGCGGGAGAGCCTTGAATTATATCGCAGAGATTAACGCCTTTGAGCGATGGTGCGAAAATAACCGCTTGCCGATCCCGGCCCAGATGCTGTGGTATAAGCTGATGCAGCGTTTTAACAGGAATGGGTGGTGCGAGTGGGTTTCAGTAGACAACCTGACCTTAATGGCAGCCATGCAAATGAGCCGTGAAGCCACGTTTATCCAGGTGAGGAACGAGCTGATTAAAGCAGGGTTGATCGAATATCAGAAGGGGAAAAAGGGCTCCCCCAACCGCTACCGGATGCTCCCCTTCTGTGAAAAAAACACTTTCAAAAACGAAGTACAAAGCGAAGTACAAACCGTAGTACAAAGCGTAGTAGAAAACGAAGTACAAACCGTAGGAGAAACCGTAGACATATATAAACATAAAACAAAAGACATAAAAAAGAGTATTCCTGACGGAATACCAGAAAAGCCGCCGCAGGAATATCCGGCCGGCTCCTTTGAGATGCGCTGTGTAGAGCGGCTGACAGATGCCTTGAAAGCACAGCTTAGAGGCGCCAGAGTTCCCCAAACGCCTGCTGCCAGGAAAAAGTGGGCGGACGAGATTGAACGGATGAAACGCCTGGACGGCAGAAGTGAAGAGGATATTTGGGAGGCATTAGAGTATGCAGTCACCGATCCGTTCTGGCAGACGAACATCAGAAGCACGGCGAAGTTCAGGGAGAAGTTTGAAACGCTGATTTTGCAGGCGCGTCAGAAACGTGGCCGGGCAGGAAAAGAAGCCGAAAAGACAGCCGAAGCGGACGCCTGGGAAAGGAGCCGGGACTATTATAGCCAGTACCGGAAGGAAAGCGGAAACCGGGAACGGGCAGGGAAGAAGCTTAAGAACCGCTTCCACAACCTGGAAAGTCACGGATATGACTACGAGGACATACTGGAGCGGATGGGAGGAATTTATGGGCAGGAAGAAAATACCGAAAATCAGCCGGGAGGAGATTAACCGTATCTCGGGTGAGAAACAGGACAGAATCCTGAGGTATATGCGGGAAACAGGACCGCTGACTATACAGGCGGCAGCAAAGGCTCTGAATCTGACGCATAGCGATGCCAGAAACCAGTTTGGAAACCTGAGAACGAAAAATGTTATCGACTGTGTGGGACGCTGCAGGGAGGGCTATCTGTATACAGTTCACAGGGAAGATGTGAAGACTTACCGGGAACAGAGGGAAGAGCTTCAGGCGGGCGAGGCAATTTGGCCCGAGACAATAGAGAAATTCCGGAAGTGTATTGCCCCTGGAGATGTTTATTACTACCGGGATGAAGAAGGAACCAGAAGACGGACGAAGGTAGCGGACACCAGATACCCGCATATCTGCCTGTTTGACAACGGGCAGACCTATTCATGGGCGGATGTGGTGCGTTGCAGCAGAAAGGGTGTCCATACTCTGGGAGAATGGCCGAGATAGAGAGGAAATATGAAACACATTTACGGGAAGTATTACATTGAACCGGAGACTGCCGGACGATTCCAGATTCTTCAGGAAACGTCCAGAGGATACGCGCCCATCGGCTGTTATTTTAGTCCGGCTCTGGCAGCAGAAGAACTGGCAGACCGGGAACATGGAGAGCGGTGGATCAGACAGCGAATAGAGGAGGAAATGAAGCGTGAAGCAGAGAATCAGCCAGGAAAAGGTCTTAGATGTTATTAAAGCATACATAGAGCTCCATGGATATCCCCCAACGAACCGGGAGCTTGTGGAAGAAACCGGGTATTCCCTTTCCTCTGTGAATGGCTGCCTGAAGAGCATGCTGAAGGAGGGAATCCTGGAAACAGATCATCCGCTGGGGTTCCCCCGTGCGATTAGGGTTCCAGGGATGAGGCCGGTAGATGTTGGGAAGCTAAAGGAAGTCTGCAGGCAGCTTACTGACTTGCTGGAACATTGCAGAGACATGGCGAACGGCATGGGTGCAGATCTTATTTGGGGAAAAGATGTGGAGGCATTGGAGACAGTGATAGGGGTGATCCAGGCTGGCGAGAGAAGAAACAACAGGAAGAGGAAACTGGATGAGCAGGATTTGGGAGAAGTTGAGACAATAGGAGGTGCCTATGAAAAAGCTGTGTATACAAGTGTGTCCCAGAGCCAGGCTGATGATAGAGGTAACAGAGGAGATGGAACGGGACTTTTATGAGTGCTGGGATATAGCAAATCATACAGATACTTTAAAAGATTGCAGTACCTGCAGTTGGCATGGACAGGACATTACTTGCGGGACATCTGCCTGCGAGATTGTGGATGAGCGAGGCAGCAGGGATGGGAGGATACAGTGGAACGATTAACACAGATAGATGGACAGGGAAATTGGAGCCTGAGAGGGAGAAATGAAGTACATAGCAAGCTGGAGCGGAGGTAAGGACAGCACAGCCAGCATCATCCTGGCACATGAACATAATGAGCCGCTTGACCTGATTATTTTCTCAGAGGTCATGTTTGACAAGAATATCAGTGGAGAGCTGCCGGAGCATATTGATTTTATAAAGAATAAGGCATTCCCAATATTTAATGAATGGGGATATGAAACTAAGATATTACGGGCAAAACTTACTTATATGGATATCTTTAATCGCTATCCAACCAGAGGCAAACGAAAAGGTCTTGGAATGAAAACTGGATTCCCTATGGCTGGAAGGTGCCAGATAAACAGAAGCGTAAAAGTTAAACCTATTAGGGATTTCCTTCAAAATTACCCAGACCAATTTATGCAATATATTGGAATAGCAGTAGATGAGCCGATACGCCTAGAAAGAGTGGTTCGGACAACTAACCAAGAATCCCTTTTGCAAAAATATGGGTATACGGAGAAAATGGCGTATGAACTTTGTGATAAATATGGACTTTTATCTCCTGTATATGAAGTGACTAAGCGTGGAGGGTGCTGGTTTTGCCCTAACGCCAGATTGCCAGAACTAAGACATTTACGCAAGAACCATAGGGAATTATGGAATAAACTGCTTGAACTTGAAAATGAGCCAGATTTAATTGGAAATATGTGGAACACACTTACGAAAACCAGAATCCATGACTGGGAGCAGCGGTTTTACTGGGAAGAGAGACAAATGAATGTATTTGATTATTTGGAGGAGTGTGAGAAGAAATGACAGAGAAAGAAGCGATCAAAGTTATAGAGATTGCTATAGCTGAGGTTGAATGGGATTATCCGCTTGATTATACGGTTGCTTTTGAAACGGCAATAAAAGCTTTGAAAGAAATCCATAAGTACCGGGAAATGGACAGAAAGCTCCGCAAATGCTTCGGGGATTGTGACGGACTTCTCAAAGCGGTTGTTGATGGAATTTGTTACCAAATAAGCGTAAAAGAACCGATAAAACTTCGCCTGCTGACTAATGAGGATGTAGATATGTGGGATGCTTACCGAGCAGTCGGTACCGTAGAAGAGTGCCGGAAAGCCAGGGAGAAGCAGAATCAAAAACCTCTAGATTTTTACGGAGACAGTGAAGACGGTAAACTGTTATGCCCTAACTGCGGAAATGACTTGTGGGAACTGAAAGAGTGTGGATTTAATAACTGTCCTTATTGCGGACAGGTTATCCAGTGGAATGAGAATTTGGAGGGAATGGAAGATGGCACGGGTCAGGTGTAAAATTGCTGGGCATAAAGTGAAGAGACGTGGCGAGGCTACTGTTGAATGGTACAAAGATGGAGTGCCGCAATATTACTGCTATGGGTATATCGACAGAATGACAGATGAACCTCTTTCTGAATGTAAAGAATGCAGAGATTATGTTGGAAAAGCTCAGGATGATTTAGAAACATGGAAACAGAAGGGCGGGATTAAATGAAGTCTGATTTATACCACAACGGCAGCGGCGTGAGAGATCCCGTCGCCTACCGGGCCATAAGAGAGGCAGACCGGCAGCCAGAGAACGTGGAGAACGCCATCCGCCGGATGAAAACCATTGCCAGATGGCATCAATGTGAGGTGACGGAGCGAATTGTCCTGAAGGATAAAAAAACAGGGCGCATATGGCCCTGAAGAAAGGAGGTTCCGGCGGCTTAAAACCGCCGGAGAGTATGAAAAAGAATCTATGTAAAAAGTAACTGTCTTACTTGATGGTTTAAGAATATCAGGAAGCTGTGACGGATTTATGTTGGAACTGTGAAAAATTTGTGAAAGAGGTGGCACCATTGGACAAGCAGATATTAGAACAGTACATAGATGCCTGTGAGTTGATTAAAGACACCAAGGAGGAAATAAAGAAGCTGAGGAAACGCCGGACCCAGATACAGCAGGACAGTGTGAAGGGCTCATCCCATGAGTTCCCATATACGCTTCAGACCTACCACCTGGAGGGGCTTGGGTATGCGGCAGTAAAGGATCCGGACGAACTGGAGCGAATGGAGGAGCTTCTGGCAAAGAGGATTCAGAATGCAGAACAAATTAGACGACAGGTTGAGGTTTGGCTGAATATAATATCTCCGAGGATGCAGCGGATCATTCGGTATAAGATTTTTGAGGAGATGACCTGGGGACAGGTGGCTGTCAGGATGGGAAGGAAGGCGACTGCGGACAGTGTAAGGATGGAGTATGCAAACTTTATGAAGGTAGAGTAAAATGATTTCGGTTATTTCACATTTTTCGTTTTTAAAATGTTATAGTGTATACTGGAAAACAAAGGTAAATGAATTATTAATTTTATCTCTTTATAATACAGAGTGCTTTGAAGAGAGTCCTTACCAAATTGGTAGGGGCTTTTTTTAAATCAGATTTTGGGGTATGATGAAAAGAAAAGGTTGATACAGATATGAGAAAAATATTGGATTTTGTAAAAAACTATAAATGGTTATGTATTTTCGCTTTTATTGTTACTCCCATAATTATTTATTTATTGTCAGTACCAGCGCTACTACCATCTGGAGGAAATGATTGGGCTGGATTCTGGGGAGGATATTTAGGAGCTATAATTGGTGCTATTGTAGCAATTTATGTTATGAGAAAGACCCTAGAAAATGAAAGTAATCGAAGAAAAGAAGAAGAAAGGGAAAGATTTTTTTCAGAAATATGCGAGTTGGTAGCTGAATATTGTTTCCAGATAAATGAAAGTAATTGTCATTTATTACGTTTTCATCAAACCGGAGAGCCAGAATGGAACTATGAGGCCTTATATACAAAAGGTGAAGCTACTAAAATAGAGCACATTTTACAAATAAAACTTTTATCACGTAAAGTTCATTCATATAATCTAAGCACTGAACTTTTGGAGTCAATTCTGGAAGTAGGAAAATCTATGGATAAGTTACATGATGTTACAGTCAATAGTTTCGAAGAACTTGCAAGAGAGGCAGATAAATTAAGCGAAAAATTATCAAATTTGATGGAGCTGGTGTATAGATTTATCTCAGAGAATGAAATGTAGATTTAGTTACTCTTTTGCTTTTTCACAAAAAGGAGGTGATCCCCACGACCAGAAAACAAAAGCTATTCGTACAGGAATACCTCATTGACCTGAATGCCACCCAGGCGGCTATCCGCGCCGGCTACAGCCCGGAAAGTGCGGCGGATATTGGCAGTGAGAACCTGAGAAAACCCGATATCTGCGCGAGTATTGACAAGGCGATGGCGGAGCGTTCCCGGCGCCTGGGCCTTAACCAGGATCGGATCCTGATGGAGCTTGCCAAGATTGCCCTCTTAAACCCGCAGCAGGTGGTCAATCTGGATGAGGCCACTGTCCGGGAGGATGCCCTCCCAGAGGATTTGGCTGCGGTGGCCTCTGTGAAGGTCAAGCGGTTTCCAACAAAGGATGGAGAAGGGATAGAGAGGGAAATTAAATTCTATGATAAAACCAAAGCCCTGGAGCTGGCCGGGAAGCATCTGGGAATGTTTCGGGATAAGGTGGATGTGAATGTCCAGACCTCCGGGAAGTTAGATGACATTATGAGTCAGCTGGGCGGTGAGGGCCTTGAAGAGTAACAGCTTCCCGCTTTCTCAGAAGTACCTGGATTTTATCAATACGGTGGACGGTGTGGATGCGGACTTTCTGGAGGGGACAACGGCTTCCGGGAAGACGACTGTGGGCGCCGGCGTTAAGTTTATGCGGATGGTAAGCCGGAGTACAAAGAAGCTTCACATCATCGCATCGAAGACGACGGGAACTGCCGAGAAAAATATTATCCAGCAGGACAACGGGATTCTGGATCTGCATCGGGCAGCCCGGTACTATGGAAATGGGGATAAGGATTATAAGATTCCCCACATCAAATTTGAGGACAAGATTATTTTTGTCCTGGGCTATGATAACCGGGACAAGTGGGAGCTGGTTCTGGGTTCCCAGTTCGGCTGCGTTTACATTGATGAGATTAACACGGCCAATATTGACTTTGTCCGGGAGGTGTCCACCAGAAATGATTATCTGATGGCCACGCTGAACCCGGATGATCCGAACCTGCCGGTTTATAAGGAATTTATCAACCGTTCCAGGCCGTATAAAAAATATGAAAAAGATGTTCCGCCGGAGATCATGACGGAGCTGAAGGAAAAGCCAGTACCCAGATGGAGGTACTGGTTTTTTACATTCCGGGATAACCTGAGTCTGACACCTGAGGCGATTCAGAAAAAGAAGGATGCAGCGCCGCCTGGAACTAAACTTTATAAGAACAAGATTCTGGGACTTCGGGGAAAAGCGACAGGACTGATTTTTCCTAACTTCGACCGGAGCAGGCATGTGGTAACTGCTGCCTGGATAAAAACGGAGCAGCAGCTTGGGCGGCTCAAGTTCAAACGATTCTCTGCCGGACTGGATACATCTTATTCCAGCCGATCCCCGGACACCATTGCCATGATCTTTCAGGGCATTACCGCAGACAGGCAGCTGATTATTCTGGATGAGAGAGTATACAGCAACGCAGAGCTTGACAAACCTTTGGCTCCTTCTGACACAGTGAAGAAGTTCCTTGAGTTCCTGGAGAAAAATCAAAAAGAGTGGGGACTTGCCAGGGATGTCTTTATTGATTCAGCTGACCAGGCGACGATTACGGAACTGAGAAAATATAAACGGCTTCACGGCTGTATCCATAATTTTTTGGATGCCTACAAGGCTCTTACGATTATGGACCGTATTAAACTGCAGCTGGGCTGGCTGCAGCAGGGGTGCTATCTGGTGGTAAACACCTGTGAGGAGCATATGGCGGAGCTGGAACGGTATTCATGGATGGAGGATAAGGACGAGCCCGAGGATCGCAATGACCATACGATTAATGCATCTCAGTATGGCTGGATTCCCTGGAGAAACTTAATCGGGTTTGAGGAGGATGAGAAATGAGGTGGCTGACAACTTTGAATGAGAATATAAAGCGGGGAGTCCGTTCCTGGCTGAATGTGCAGCCGGCGAGTCCCTGTGGAATACAGATTCAGGAGACAGCGGATTTTGAGCTGAATGCTATCCGCAACCGCATCTGGTACCGCGGTGATGGGAATGAGCTGGAACAGCTCTACGAACAGAGTGAAGAGTATGCAGACAGGTATAAGTTCTGGGCTTCCAGATGCACGCCGGGGATGGAGATGAGGAAGATTCACACCGGTCTTCCGGGACTGATGGTGAACGTGCTGACTTCCGTGGTTCTGGCGGATATGAATGACTTTGAATTTGAATCCAGGAAGCAGGAGGAGCTGTGGAAGCAGATTGAAAAGCAGAACCATTTCAGAAAAAAGATGGAGCGGGTGATCCGGGAGACTCTTTACATCGGAGACGGAGCCTGGAAGCTGACCTTAAACACGGCAAAGAGCGAATATCCGTACCTGCGGTGGTATCCGGGAGACCGGATAGAAATGGTCTGTGACGGAGACGAGCTGCAGGAGGTAGTGTTTAAGACGCCTTATAAGGAAAAAGGGCATCTGTATGTGCTGAATGAGCATTACGGCTACGGTTATATTCGGAATAAGCTGTATCTGGGAGACCGGGAAGTAGGACTGGAAGTATTGGAGCGGACGAGAGGACTTAGGGACTGGAAGTTTGAACCTTCTGTGATGTTAGCTGTTCCCTTCAAAGTATATGAGAGTGCAAAATGGGAAGGCCGAGGCGGAAGTATTTTTGACAGAAAGCGGGACAGCTTCGACGCTTTTGACGAGGTGTGGAGCCAGTGGATGGACGCTATGCGCAGCGGCCGGGCCAGAACCTACATTCCGGAATGCCTGGTTCCACGCAATCCCGAAACCGGGGAGCTGCTGCACCCTAATCCCTTTGACAACCGGTATTTTGCCGGGGACAACGACATGTCCGAAAAGGCGGAAAATAAAGTTCAGACGGAACAGCCGGACATTCCTCATGAGAGCTATCTGGCAGCCTATGTGACGGCTCTGGATCTTTGCCTGCAGGGAATTATCAGTCCGTCTACCCTGGGGATTGATGTAAAGAAGTTAGACAATGCAGAGGCTCAGAGGGAGAAGGAAAAAGCGACCCTCTATACCCGCAATGCGATCGTGGAGGCCATTCAGAATTCACTTCCAGAGTTGATTTCTGCGTGCTTGAATTGCTACAACATCCTGATGAAGCAGCCAGTGGAGGAGGTCAGGGTGGATATTCCGTTTGGAGAGTATGCCAATCCATCCTTTGAGAGCCAGGTGGAAACCCTTGCCAAAGCCCGTCCGGGGGTGCCTATGATGAGCATTGAGGCCCAGGTGGAGGAGCTTTACGGGGACAGCAAGGATGAGAAGTGGAAGGCCGAGGAAGTAAAGCGGCTGAAGGCAGAGCAGGGGATCGAAGAGGCAGAAGAACCGGGGGTTAATCAGGCCGCCGGCTCTTTTCAGGTTCAGATGAAGGAGGAAATGAATGCAGGTGAAGGTCATGAACCGGGTTTACCGGATGAGCCGGGAGGAGTATCAGGGACTCCTCAAAGTAGCCAGTGAGCAGATTCCGTTTGGAATTTATGCTCTGGAGAAGGAAGGATATGCAGAGCTTCGCCATGACAGGTGTGAGAGTATTACGCAGCTGAAGGGGCTGACCAGACAGTTCCGGGCACAAGGCTTCCGGGTTTTGTCCAATCGCGGACAGAAAGAAGGCAGATAGGATTCGGAAAAACGGCAGGACCCGAAGGAATGAAAGGGGCGCGGATAAGTGCGGCAGGATGAATATGACATTGGCGCAGCCTTTTCGGCCATCGAGGAGGAGCTGATCGCCTCTATGATGCGTAACATGGCCCGCCACCGGGCGGAGGAAACGAAAGAAGGGATTCAGTGGGCCATGTGGCAAGTACAGCAGCTGAAAGCTCTGGAAAGGTACAAGAGAGAGAACCAGAAACGGTACAGGGGAAAATTTCAGATCCTGAACCGAGAGATGAAGGAACTGATCCAGAAAGCCAGAGAGACAGGAGGTATGGAGCAGGAGAAGAGGATTCTTCAGGCTATAAGGAGAGGTTTTAAGGGATATGGGAAAAACCGTTCTGCGGCCCATCAGGCGGCGACGGCAGAGTTTTTCAAGATGAATGACAGGAAGCTTGAGGCCCTGATTGAGGCTGTCACTCACGATATGGAAAAGGCGGAAACAGCGGTTCTCAGGATGGCGGAGGATCAGTACCGGAAGATAATTTTCAACGCTCAGGTTTACGCCAATACGGGAGCCGGAACCTATGAGCAGGCGGTGGATATGGCATCCAGGAATTTTCTGGCGGCGGGACTAAACTGTATTGAGTATGCCAATGGGGCCAGGCACACTATTTCCGACTATGCGGATATGGCAATCCGGACGGCCAGCAAGCGGGCTTACCTTCAGGGGGAAGGGGAAAAGCGGCAGGAGTGGGGGATCAGCACGGTGATTATGAATAAGCGCGGGAACCCCTGTCCCAAGTGCCTTCCCTTCGTGGGAAAGGTGCTGATTGACGATGTGTGGAGCGGAGGACGAAAGGACGGAGTGGATCCGAATACAGGGAAACGGTACCCGCTGATGAGCAAAGCCATTGAGTATGGCCTTTATCATCCACGATGCAAGGACAGCCATACCACTTATTTTCCAGGAATCTCCACGGCGGATGACACCTGGACGAAGGAAGAGCTTAAGGCGATCGAACAGGATTATGCCAGGGAGCAGAAGAAGCAGTATGCAAAAAGGCAGGAAGAAAAGTATGGACGGCTGGCGGAGTATTCGCTGGATGAGGGGAATAAGAAACGCTACACAGCAAAAGAAAAGCAGTGGGAAGAAGTTGCTGAAAGCCTGAATAGTGGTATAATGGGGTTATCGCAGGAAGAGCTGAGCGCTCTGTACCAGTATAAGAGTTTTGAGTCATATCCAATCAATGAAGCATTGAGAAACGCAAAGGATATGTCAGATCTTCCACCAGCACAGCAGCAGTTTGTGAAAAGATTGGATTCAGCTTTATCAAAAATACCAAAATATGAAGGTGACCTAATACGAACTGTCAATTTCTCAGATTGGCCGGATTGCGACAAGAGAACAAATGATTTTGCTAAAGAATTTGTTCCAGGGAAGAATATTCAAATTAGGCAGTATTGGAGCACTTCAAAGAGAGAAGGCTATGATGAGGAGGCAGGTATAAAAATCTACATACAAAACGCCCAAAATGGACGAGACATAAGCTCAGTTGGATTAGATGAGGCAGAGATTCTGTATGAGAGAAATAGGAAGTTTTTAGTAGCCGATAAAGCATTTTTTGATGGAAAATGGTGCATTTTGCTTGAGGAGATATAGTATGGCATATGAAGATATTTATAAAGGTTTGACAGACGAAGAGTGTGAGAGAATGATCAAAGCGGATATTCCTAAATTTGAAGTTGTTGGTGAAACGGAGCTAACAGACGAAGATTCGAAAAAATATAGAAAAGATTTACTTAGAATCGTAGAAGAATTTAAAAAGAATAAAATACCGCAAGCAAAAAGTGATGGTATATAGTTGCCAGAGGAGGTACATATGGATGATTTTCGGTTGATCTATAAAATACTCCGTATTCTTCAGAAATCAATGGACTGTGAGGAAATAGACAGAGAAATTTTATCTGCTGAAAGGCTTGAATTGTCAATACCAAAATGGAGCCGCATAATGACTATGTTGCTGAATGAGGGATATATTACGGGAGGGCAGACATGGAATGCCCTTGATTGTGGGTATCCGAGGGTAGCACTGACAAGGCCTGAGATCACGCTGAAAGGCCTTGAATATCTGGAAGAAAATACGTTAATGAAGAAAGCTTCAAATCTTGCAAAAGGTATAAAAGATACGATACCAGGGTTATAACCACCAGCCAGTAAGCCGGTGGTATTTTTATACCCATTTTTATTGCTGTGGATCAGCAGCAGAAAGGAGACAAGATGGATTTAAGACCTATGGAATTAAAAGACACAGCTGCAATGATGTTAAGTGAGGACTACAAGGAGCGCTTTCGGGCTGAATACGGTCAGCTTACGATCCGCTATCAGAAGCTTAAAACCATGTTGGATAAGTGGGATCAGGGCGTACTGGACTTTAAGCCGACCTGTCCCAGAAGCACTTACAATATGCAGATTCGGGCAATGGCAGATTACATCGCAGTTCTGGAAGCGAGGGCAGTAATGGAAGATATTGTATTATAGTCATAGCAAGTCATTAAATTAGCCATAAGCGCGCAGGAATATCCTGGGCGTTATTTTTCTGCCCGAAGGCGTTAAACTACGCGGAGACACCGGGGTACCAACTGTTTTGTGAGACACACATAAAACTGAATGGGGAGACACCCTAAAAACTGAAAGGAGAGAAATGACAATGACAAAATTTCCAATGAATTTACAGCTTTTTGCGGAAGGAGGGAATACAGGAAGCGGCGCAGGAGGCACAGGAGGACAGAGCGGCCAGGGAGGGGATACAGGAAACCAGAGAATGGGGAGCGGCTCACAGGGAGGTGCTGCCGGCCAGGGCCAGCCGGGCGCGGGAGGCGGTACCGGCATCCAGTTTGACTATGAGAAGCTGGCTGGACTGATTGCGGGAAAAACGTCTGTCACTGAGGATACGGTGCTGAAATCTTATTTTAAGCAGCAGGGCCTTTCTCAGGAAGAAATGGCCCAGGCGATTCAGGCGTTTAAAGCTCAGAAAGCGGCGAACCAGCCGGACGTGGGGGCGCTGCAGAGCCAGGCAGCCCAGGCACAGAAGGCAGCCCGGGAGGCGCAGCTTGAAAAGACAGCGGTTCTGGCGGCGGTAGGCCTGGGTGTGGATGCGAAAACCATTCCCTATCTGATTAAAATGACGGATCTGAGCCAAGCGGTGGGACAGGACGGGAAAATCAATGAGGAGACGGTTACCAATGCTCTGAAAAAGACACTGGAGGATGTGCCGGGGCTGAAGCCTGCCCAGGGCAGTCAGGGAGGTTTTATCCAGATGGGGGCTTCCGGTTCAGGAAATCAGCAGCAGGCTGATGATGCGGCGCTGAAGGCGGCGTTTGGACTGAAATAGAAGAAAGAGAGGGAAAAGGATATGGCACTGCCAAAACCGCTGAGAAAGATAGAGGTTTATCTGTATGCCTTGGCAACAGGGGAGAAGGGAGGGCTGCCAAAGGCCAGGACAAGAACAGAGTCCTATTTAAAGTATCTGGCAGAGAATCCTCCTCAGGGGCCGGCTGGCCCTAAAGGAGATGCAGGGAAAGGAGTTAAATCGATTACCCTTACAACGAATGAAACGGGGGCTGTAACAGGCGGAACTGTTACCTATACGGATGCTTCTACATCGCCAATTACAGTCACATCAAGTCAGGGATAGGAAAGGAAAGGTGAAATATGGCAGTTTATAGTTATGCAGAACAGTTTACTCAGTTTCTGGCCCAGAAGTATGCGAAGGAGCTTTGTTCCGACGCCCTGGCCCAGAGCAACCAGCAGGTGAAGTTTTTGAATGCGCAGACCATCAAGCTTCCCAGAATTACGGTATCTGGATACAAGGATCATACGAGGAGCCTTGGATTTAATTCAGGCACTCTTTCCAATGACTGGGAACCGAAAAAGCTGGCACATGACAGGGATATTGAGTTCTGGATTGATCCGATGGACATTGATGAAACCAATCTGGCTCTGTCTGTGGCGAATATTCAGAATACCTTTGAGGAAGAGCAGGCGATCCCGGAGAAGGATTCATATCGGTTTTCCAAGCTTCATGCAGAACTGACCGCTTATTCTGGAAGGATTGACAAGACCGTGGTGGATGCAGCTGTATTTCTGGAGCAGTTTGATACAGAGATGGCTCTGATGGATGAGGCGGGAGTTCCAGAGGAGGGGCGCATCATCTATGTGACGCCTGCCATGAATAAGATTGTAAAAGAGTCAGATGGACTTCAGAGGGTTGTTACAGTAACCTCTCCGGTGAGCGTAAACAGAAAAGTACATAGTCTGGACGATGTGCAGATTAAGATGGTTCCGGCAGCCCGTATGAAGAGTAAATATGACTTTACAAATGGATGCGTGGCAGCGGAGGATGCAGATCAGATCAACTGGATTTTAGTCCACCCGTCCTGCGTGGTAGCAAGGGACAAATACAGTTATATCAAACTCTTTACACCTGGGACAGACTCCAGGACGGCAGACGGTTATCTGTATCAGAACCGGTGCTATGGGGATCTGTTCCTGCTTGAGAGGAAGGCGGCCGGATGTGCCATGAATGTGACTGCTCATGCTGGCGACTAAAGGAGGTGAGGGCAGGAAATGAAGGCAGTAAAGGGAAATAAGGTGTATACCATTGATGAAATGCAGAAGAATTTTTATACGGACAGCGGGTTTGACATTTTGGATGATGAGGGCAGAGTGATAGCTTATGGACGCGGAAAAATGGTTCCCTATGGCGAGTTTGAAGCTTTGAAGCAGGAAAATGAGAGGCTTATAAAGGAATGTGATGCACTGAGAACAGAGCTGGCTCAGCTTCGGGCATCTTCCAGTGATGAGGCAGAGAGGACTCATGAAAGGGAAGCGGCAGGAAAGCGGGGAAAGACTGCAAAGGACGGTGAGTGATCAGATGGGATATGAGCCCTATGCGACAGCGGAGTATTACCACAGTAAATATGGAGGAACGGCGATTCCAGACGAGGTCCTTGAACGGATGCTCCGTCAGGCCAGCCGCCATATTGATTCCCTGACCTATAACCGGATTGTAGGCAGGGGATTTTCTCGTTTGTCGCCATTCCAGCAGGAAGTGATTCAGGAGACAGTCTGCCGGCAGGCAGATTTTGAGTATGAGAATGCCTCTGTATTGGAGAGTATTCTGGCTTCCTACAGTGTAAACGGAGTGTCTATGGGATTCAATGGACAGGCCTGGAATGTGTTTACTGAAAAGGGAATCGCCATGAAGCGGGATGATTATGGTCTGCTGGCACAGACAGGTCTGACCTGCCGGCTGGCAGCTGGGCGGTGAGGTGGCCCGAACTTGTGCCGGAGCGTTTCTGCCGGACGCCGGCGCAGGTGATTTTGTATGGAGAAGGTCTGACAGAGGACGGTGGGCCGGAAGTGATTTTCTCCGGGGAGATCAGGTGCAATTACCAGGATAAGGGAAAGACAGTACTGACAGCGGAGAAAAAGCTGATTAAGCTGTCCGGATGCGCTCTTATACCCGGGGACGCCTTTCCGGAAGCGGCTGCCATCACGGGAGGAAAAATCACGGTGTTTGGCGTTACCCGCCGGATCTGGCAGGGTGAGAAAGCCAGGAATCCGGACGGAACGGTGAATTATACGAGATTGGATGTGGAGTGATGAAGGTAAATTCCATTGTAAAGATGAATTTCGGGAGAATCCGGGAACTGAACCAGGCGGCGGTGGCAGCTCTGGAAAGGACGGCGGAGGCACTGCACACAGAGGTTGCGCAGGCTCAGGTGATGCCCTTTGATACGGGCCATCTCCAGGAGGATGCGACGTTTGTGGAGTACAAGGATTCTGCGCAGGGAAAGGTTTCGATTATCTCTTCCACGCCGTATGCACGCCGCCTCTACTATCACCCGGAATATCAGTTCCAGACGGACGAAAATCCATTTGCCGGAGGCGAATGGTACCAGTCATGGCTTCCGGGAGGCGTCAGCGAGAATTGTGCGAAAGAAGCGTTCCGGAAGTTTTATAAGAAGGAGGCGGATGTATAGATGCTGACATTGGCGGATGTGAAAGACTGGCTGAAGGGTTTTCAGGTGGGGGAACATTTCTACTGTGGAAAGATTGACAGCAAGCCGGAGAAAACCATCGGCGTGTATCAGAGGAAACCTTCCGGACAGCCCAGAGTGGCTCTGGGAGGTCTTGAAAATACTTCCTATGAGGTGAAACAGATTTCGGTTCTGGTTCACTGGAACCAGTATTCCTCCCAGACAGAGGAGGCTGCTGCAAGCCTGTATGAGAAGATCCGTTCAGCTGGCGAAGAGGGTCTTACTATCAGGGATACACGGGTGTTTTTCATCCGCATGGAGGTTCCTGAGCCGGTGGACGTGGGGACGGATGAGGGCGGCATATATGAACGTGTGATCTGGTTTGATGTGATTTATGAAAGGAGTGAATGAGAATGGCAAAGACAGGTGTATTTCCATGTTATGAAAATCAGTTTAAGGTAGGGGATGCCAAGGAAGGAGCCACCTCTATCGCAGATATGGAGACCTTTTCTGTCAGCTTTGACAACGGCGTGGAAGAGTGGACGCCGTTTGATACGGAAGGCTGGGTAAGACGCCTTTTAACGGCTAAGGGCATTACGATTTCTGTCACTGGAAAGAGAAATGTAGGGGATACAGGAAACGATTATGTGGCGGACAAGGCTTTTAAAAACGGCAGGGACGCAGAGGGGTATTTTGCCTGGACATTTCCAGATGGGACTACGGTTTCCTGGAATATGGCCGTGATTAACGTGAAAAATATAGGCGCCGGCGATTCGACGGCAGTAGGGCCTTTGGAGTTTGATATTCTGAGCAACGGAAAGCCGACGATTGAGAGTGCTGAGTCGGAAGACGGCGGAGTATAGGGGGAAAGAGATGGGAAGAAAGATTGATATTACTGAGAAACTGAACTTTGAGGAAGCCCCGGTTCTTTTAATCCAGGGGAAAGAGATTCATGTCAATGACGATGCGGTGACGATGCTGTCTGTTATGCAGCTCATGGGGAAAAAGGAACCATCAGTGGGAGAGATTATGAAGGTTTATGAAAAGCTGTTCCCGGCAGCAGACCGGAAAGTGATGGAACAGGAGTTAAAGCTTCGGTTCAGCAGCCTGATTACGGTGATCAAAGAGGCGATTGAACTGATCTCGGGAGATGTGACAGACCAGGGAGAGTGATGACCCGTACTACGATCTGTTTGAGGACTTTGATCTGATCGTGTCATCGTTTCTTTCGCAGTACGGGTTTCGGATTTACTCAGACGATTTCAGAAAAATGAAGTGGGAGGAGTTCAAAGCCCTCCTTTCGGGACTGGGGCCTGACACACCTTTGGGGAGAATGGTACAGATTCGTTCTGAGGAGGATGAGGAAATACTCAAATATTTTACTCCGGAGCAGAAGCGGATCCGCCGGGAGTGGAGACTCAGAAATGTTGAGGAAAAGAGCGAGGAGGAACTTGCTTCGGTGCTGGAATCGTTAAAGCAGGCCTTCATCCGGATGGCAGGAGGTGATATGCATTGAGAGGATAAGGGAAGAGAAGCAAAGGGAAAAACGGGAAAAGGTGCGCTGCCCTTTCTGCGGGTATCCGGTCAATGCCTTCCGGGCGGAGGATGCCTCCTGCAGAGGGGTATTTTTTAAGTGTAAGAACAAGAATTGCAGGAAGGAATTTGAATTAAAAATCTAGGACGCTGTGCCCATGTGCCTGTCCATTAAAAGGCAGGTGAATGGGTATGGCAGCAGACAGTGCAGGCCAGATTGGACTGGATCTGGTTATCAATCAGAATGATTTTAACAGGCAGCTGAAAGGGATTCAGTCCCTTGCAAAGAAGGCTGGAGCAGCTCTGGCAGCGGCGTTTACCGTTAAGACGCTGGTGAACTTTGGAAAAGAGTGCATAGAACTGGGAAGCGATCTCCAGGAGGTACAGAACGTAGTGGATGTGACCTTCCCGGCTATGTCAAAGCAGGTGGACGCTTTCGCAAAGAATGCGGCCGCGCAGTTTGGACTTTCGGAAACCATGGCCAAACGGTTCACGGGAACCTTTGGTGCTATGGCAAAGGCTTTCGGATTTAACGAGCAGGCGGCCTATGAGATGGGAACTGCCCTGACCGGGCTGGCCGGGGATGTAGCGTCTTTTTACAATATCAGCCAGGATGAGGCGTATACAAAGCTCAAGTCTGTATTTACCGGAGAGACAGAGAGCCTGAAGGATTTGGGCGTGGTGATGACCCAGACAGCCCTTGACCAGTACGCACTGGCAAATGGTTATGGAAAGACCACAGCGGCCATGTCGGAAGCAGAGAAGGTGGCTCTCCGCTACAGCTTTGTCCAGCAGCAGCTGACTGCAGCGGCCGGGGATTTTGCAAGAACCTCTGACAGCTGGGCCAACCAGGTACGGGTGCTGAATCTCCAGTTTGACAGTCTGAAGGCTACCATCGGCCAGGGACTGATTAATGTATTTACGCCTCTCCTGAAGGTGATTAATTCTGTTATCGGAAAACTTCAGACTCTGGCCAATGCGTTCCTTGCGGTGACAAATCTGTTTTCCGGAAAGAAGCAGCAGGCCTCTGGCATGGGGCAGGTGATTGAGGATGCCAGCGAGGCGGCCGGAGCTGTCGGGGGTATCGGAGACGCCGCTCAGGGAGCTGCCGGAGCAGCTAAGAAAGCCGCCAAGGAGATGGCGAAGGCTTTTTCCATTGATGAGCTGAATATTGTACCACAGGATTCTGAAGCTGGTGGCTCGGGAGGAGCTGGAATCGGTGCCGGCGGGATTGATGTGGGAGGAATGGCTCCTGATGCAGTGGATACCGGGGCGTTGGATACAATGGATGCCAGACTTTTAGAGATGCTGCAGGGATGGCAGAAGGCAGTACAGCCAACCATCGAGGCCTTCAAACGTCTGGGAGAAGTTTTGGATCCGCTGAAGCAGTTTGCAGCACAGGCACTCATTGATTTCTATGAGCATTTCTTAAAGCCGGTTGCTGTGTGGACATTTGGGGAAGGGCTTCCAAGGTTTATTGATGCTATTACAAACGGACTGGGAAAAATCAACTGGCAGCCTATTAATGATGCACTGGTACGCCTTTGGGATGCACTCGCCAGGTTTAGTACAGACGTAGTGGGGGAAGGACTGCTGTGGATCTGGGAAAATGTTCTGGTGCCGCTGGCTTCCTGGACGATCAGTAATATTGCTCCGCTGTTTTTTGAAGCTTTAGCTGCGGCTTTTTCGATTGTAAATAATGCCGCAGAAGCTTTACAGCCATTATGGCAGTGGCTTTGGGATTATCTGTTTCTTCCATTGGCGCAGTGGACAGGCGGAATTGCAATCAGCATTTTGCAGCAGCTGGTGGGGGCTCTGGAAAACTTTGCAGATACTATTTCTCAAACATCGGGCGTATGGGAAAGCATAATTCATTTTTTTGAAAAATTAAAGAAGACCTATGATACCTCTATAGTACCTATGCTGGACGCATTCGGGAAAGGTTTTTCTGAAATAGCAAAGGTTGTGCTGGAAGCATTTCAGACTCACATCCTTCCTATCCTTCAATCTGCGTCGGATCAGTTTTCGGCATTCTGTACAGAGCATCTGCAGCCTCTGATAGATAAATTTTTAGAATTTGCAGGTAAGGTTTCGGAGTGCATTACAGTGGTATGGCAGAATATTTTAGCCCCATTTATTGCATGGTTTGCCGAAACGATAGCACCCGTAATTGGAACGCAAATTCAGGCAGCCATAGATGTGTTCTTTCTGTTTCTGGACGCTGTATCTGAGATTGTGGAATCTGTACTGGATGTTTTGAACGGCATTCTGGATTTTCTTTTAGGTGTCTTTACCGGGGACTGGAAGCGGGCGTGGAATGGCATTAAACAGTTTGTAGAAGCAATCTGGAATGCCATTAAAGCCATGATTAATTTAGTGTTTGATGCAATCGTTCTGTTTATCTCTTCCAAGCTGGAGTACATCAGTAATCTTTGGACCACCATCTGGACGGCGATCAAGGATTTCGCAAATTCTATCTGGGAAGGAATTAAAAATATCGTCAGCAGCCTGATTGACTCTATCCAGCAGAAAATCAGCACAGTGATGGACGGCATTAAGAATGGTATTTCTACTGCGCTTGAAACTGTCAAGAAGGCCTGGTCAGATACCTGGGACAATCTGAAGAAGAAAACAGAGGATATTTTTAATAATATCTGGAAGACCATCAAGGGCATTATCAATAACATTATCGGCGGCGTGGAAAAGATGGTAAACAACGTGGTCAGAGCCATCAACAAGATGATTGAGGCGGTCAACAGCGTTGCGGATCATGTTCCGGGAATTGATGATGAGCTGATTCCTGAAATTCCAGAGCTGCACCTTCCACGTCTGGCCCAGGGCGGTTATGTGAAGGCCAATACTCCGCGCCTGGCCGTGATTGGAGATAATAAAAGAGAGGGAGAGATTGTTTCACCGGAGAGCAAGCTGCTCGACATGGCACACACGGCGGCCCGGATGGCTGCGGGAGGCGGCAGCAGCGAGCAGATGGAGCGCATGATTGAGCTTCTGGAAAAGATTATCAGCCTGATAGAAGCGCTGGATCTGGTGGTCAACGTGGATATCCGGGAAATTCACAGGAAATTAAAGGATCTGGACAAGCGGACGGGGTATCCGCTGCGGACAACCTAGAAGGGAGGCCATGAATGGCGAATTTTATTTATATTAACGGCAGGGAATTTCCGTCTCCGGATCGGGGGCTGGAGTTTCTGGTGGCTACCTTTGTCAGCGCTGGAAAGAATGCCAACGGGGAGTTTGTGGGCCAGCGGGTGGGAAGAGACCAGTATAAGCTTAATAACCTGGTCTGGAACAAGCTGGACGCGGCCACCTGGTCGGAGATGTTAAAAGAGTTCAAGGCCTTCGTGGTGACGGTGCGCTTCCCTGATATGGTGAGCAACGACTGGCTGACGATCCGGATGTACCCGGGAGACCGGACCGCCCAGCCGCTGTTTATCGGCCCGGACGGCCTTCCGACCATGTACAGCCAGTGCAAGGTGAATATTATAGACTGTGGGGAGTTGAATTAGATGCAGGCGGCAAGCAACGCGTATAAGCGGGAAATGAAAAAGAAATACCGGGATGAATGTTCCTTCCTCCGGGTGACAATCGGAATGATTAATCAGACAGCCCAGGCCTCCGCTTCTGTGGCTAAACCGGAAGCTTTTACCTATTTTTCGGATCTGACAAAACCGTTTGACAATTATCAGGTGGCAGAGCTTTACGCCGGCTGTGATGAGAACTGGTCTGCGATGGACGGCAGTATGTATTTTCTGCCCAGGGGAAAGCGGGATGTGGTTCTGAACGCAGGGCTGGTAACGGAGAAGCTCCTGGGAGCGGTTGAGATACGTTTCCCTCTGGCGCTGTCCATCAAGGGCTTGACCATTGAGTTTGGGAAGGCGTATCCGGTGGATTTTACCATCGAGTCGGATCGGAATACGGTCCAGGTGAAAGGCAATGCTTCCGGCCACTTTGTGACAGAGGAAATTTTCACGGACGCCACGTTTCTGCGCCTGGTTCCAAAGGAGATGGTAAACGGCCAGTCCAGATTTCGGATCCATCAGATAACAATGGGAATCGGCATTTATTTTGACAACAGGAAGATTCTTTCCGCGACTAAGAAGGAGCATATCAGCCCGATTACGGAGGAACTCCCTTCTATTGATTTTTCCATGACGGCTGAAAACCGGGATCGAACTTTTGATGTGGAAAATTCTGAATCATCGGTACAGTTCCTGGAGATTGGACAAAATGTGGAAGTAATGTACGGCCAGGAGCTGGAGAATGGGACGGTGGAATGGATGCAGGGAGCAAAACTTGCATTGAAGGACTGGTCTGCTGATGATGAGGAGCTGGAAATCGGGGCAACGGATCGGTTTGATGGAATGGAGGATACATACTACAGTGGGCGCTATGCTCCGGAAGGATTGTCCCTGTATGATGCGGCGAATGATGTATTCCAGGATGCAGGGGTGGACAGCAGGGAGTATTATATCGATCCTTATCTGAGAGATGTACTGATAAAAAATCCTGTGCCTGCGGTTACTCATAAGGAGGCGCTTCAGATGATTGCCAATGCTGGGCGGTGTATTCTTTACCAGGACAGAGAAGGTAAAATTTTTCTTAAATCCAGCTTTATTCCTGATATGGAGGCAGCATCGGAGAATGAGGCATATTTTTCTTGCGCGGCGCGGATTCTGGACGGGACGGCGAAGGAGGAATATGCCCTGACTGGACAGGATTACTCTCAAGCCGGAGGAGTACAGTATTTTCTTCCCAGAAAGGGTGGGGAGATTGTACTGAATACCGGCTATATCAGTGATATAACAGCGGACAAGGAGGGAAACTTCACGGAACATCCGACTGTGGTGATTACTCTGGAGGCGGCGTTTAAATGTTTCGGGCTGACTCTGGAGTTTGGCCGGAATGCGCCGGAGAGAATGGTGTTTCATTCTTATTACAGCGAAGAGCTCCAGGAGAGTTTTGAGGTGAAAGATTTGAGAAAAACGACAGTGATTTCCCATGAGTTTCCTTCATTTGACTGTCTGGTGCTGGAGTTTACAAAGGGATCGCCTGGAAACCGGGTGGTTCTTGACAATATCCTGTTTGGCGACAGCACTGACTATTCTTTGGAGTATGGAACGGAACTTACGAAAACTCCCAAGGGGACGCAGCTCACGAAGGTGAAGGAGCTTCAGGTGGTAAGGACGCTTTACAGCGAGGGAGAGGGGGAGCAGGAGCTGGCCAAGGAAATACTTTCCTCTGCTGGTGAGACTTCCAGATATACCTTCTATCTCTCGAACCCGTCTTACGGATTTTCAGCAGCATTTACGGAACCGAAGGAAGGGGCACAGGTGTCGGTAGTCGACAGCAGCGCCTATTATGTGACAGTAGAATTAACAGGATTGAATGGAGAAGCAGAGGTGGCGGTAAATGGGTGGGAATATGTGACAACACAGGCGAGGACGGTTAAGCAGCTTCACACAACAGGTACGGTTGAAGTGTGGGAAAATCCCTTGGTTTCAGACAATCAGATGGCAGAGGATCTGGCTCAGTGGATTGGGGATTATCTGGCATCGGACAGGGAATACAGCCTTTCCTACCGGGGTGAACCAAGAATTGACGCTAATGATCTTGCATTTCTGGAGAATAAATATGTGCCGGATCTGCTGATAAGGATTTCTGAACATACCTTGAATTTTAATGGCGGAGCACTGTCAGGGACGATAAAGGCGAGGAGGGATATGAGTGGCGTGGTCAGAACCAAAAACGGACTGGAAGCCAAATGATTTTTTTAATATTCAGGACTATAACCGAATTAAGGGAAACCTGAATGAAATACGGCAGCTGGCATTGACTCTCTGGCCGGAGTTTTACTTTGAGGACATGGGGGAGGATAAGACCTATGAAGATTACAGCTTTTATGCGGATGAAATGAACCGGTTTGAGGCGAATGTGGAGCATATCTGCCAGGGGACATTTCCGTTTACGGTGGGAGAGAGGATGACATTTTATGATAATACGCCGTTTATCGGCTGGCAGGAGCTGAATCGTTTGGAAGAGGCTTGTCGCCTGATGTACAGCAATCTGAAAAGCAGGGAGGAGGGCCGTAAAATGCTGGCGTTTACACTGAATGGAGGTTTATTTGGATGAAGAGACTGAAAACAGATTATAAGGACGCCATGTATGACGGGCAGAGGCGGTACCGGCTGGCGAAAAATGAGGATGATACCTACAGTATTTTGGATGCCACGACGTACACTCAAGTGGGTGATCGGTTTGGAGAAAATGACATTAATGAGACAAACCAGGCGGTGAATGCTCTGATGGATACCAGGACGATTACCCTGACGGCAGCAGGATGGCAGGGAAGCGGGCCTTATACGCAGACGGTGGAGGCTTCGGGTGTGCAGGATACAGATGAGCCAATGGCAAAGGAAGTAATTCCGAAGGGAACTACAAAAGAGGATGAGAAGGCGATCCGTAAAGCCGCAGGCTGTGTAAGCTATTTCGAGACGGGAAATGGGACGGTGACATTTACCTGCATCGGAAAGAAGCCGGAAACGGACTTTCAGGTTGTAATAAAGGGGGTGTAAGGCATGGCAATGGGAATCTGGCTGCCGGGAGGAGGCGGAGCGGATCTGGATGTGGTGACAGCGGACGCCGGGGATGTGCTGGCCGGGAAGGTGATTGTCGGCCCGGATGGGGAACCGCTCACCGGAACCCTGGCATTATCCGGCAATGCTTCTGACGGACAGGTATTAAGCGGGCAGACATATTATAACACAGATGCCAAAACAAAAAGAACCGGTACGATGCCGAACCGGGGGGCTGTGAACCAGTCCCTCGCTATCAACGGCAGCTACACGATACCGGCGGGGTATCATAACGGAAGCGGCAAGGTGACGCAGGACATCCCAACAAAAGGCGCGCAGACGTACACGCCGGGGACCACGAACCAGACGATCGCAGCGAATCAGTATTTGACTGGGCCACAGACGATAAAAGGTGATCCGAACCTGAAAGCGGAGAACATCAAGAAGGGTGTGTCGATAATGGGAATTACAGGAAGCTATGAAGGAGCTATTCCTGAAAAATACTATATCTGGACGGGCGGGGCCTGGGGGATTCAAGGGCCTAGTATGACGCTTACATGGGCTGATACTTCTGGAGGGAAAATTCCATACAGCGCATATGCCGCAGGCGGCAGTGGGCCAAGTATTAACAGATATTATAATTACAGAGGTAACAACTACACTGCCGGCGGATGCGCTAAAATTAACACAGCATTTGATCTCACGCCATATAAATATCTGAAATTCGAGAGAACGCAGTCTGGTACTTTTTCTATCCCAGTGTTTGTAGGCGTATCACAAAATGGAAATTTACAGGGAAATACTTATGCGGCACAGTTTTCAGGGACAGTATCCTCTGGGGCTCATAGCATCGATATTAGTAAGCTGTCCGGAAGCTATTATATTTATCTCGGTTTTGGCCCATATACAGCTCCTTACGATTCCTTTGATCATAAATTTGCACCGGATCGAATTTATCTTACAACGGCTTAGCTTTTACTGAACGGAGCCCATAATGCAGGAATCAACAGGGTATATCTGACCACTAATTAAGAATAAAATACTTTTTAAACAGGCATTATATATACCTACGTAAACCACATTTTATAAATATAACCATGCCTCTGCCTATTCAGATTATTTGTTTCCAAAAAATCGTCGATGTCGAACCAACCAACGATATTTATATTTGTCAGGTCAATAGTATGCTGTTTATTGGAGCTTGATGGCAGTGTATAATATGTTGCTTGGCCGCCAGACGTATTCATCACACGGAAACGAAAATTGGAACCTAGCGATGCATCGGTAGTTATCATGTTAAAAGATTTATATGGAGTTAAATTAATCGGTTGGTTTTTAAATATACTAAAGCCTCGAGATGACGTTGTTGATTGACTGTAAGTCATTAAAATATTACTGGCTTCAAACTTGGTAGCGACGTCTGTATCACCGACCACATTATTTGAAGAGTACCCACTTCCCCAGGAGCCTCTGTTATAGATGTCCATAGGGCCGGGTACAAATCCATCGTGGGTTCCAATAATTCCCATTATGGAACATTATCGACAGTAGAAGTGGAAAGAAATGGAAAAGACAGGGAATCTGTGATATACTCTCCCTGTTACCGCCCCGATACTGGCAACAGGGAGGGGGTGTTCATGTGGAAGAACTTATTTCGTTTATTGTCACTGTTGTGGCTGGTGTAGCCTGCCACTACATCATCAAATGGTTGGATGGTGACAAGTAACCGGTAACCAGCCTGCGGGTTTAAGCCTTCCCGCTTAAAAGTAGGAATAGAAAAGCCCCAGGGCGGCACCCCTGGGGCTTTTCGCGTACTCACGTGGAATACTTATTTCGTTTGCCTACTGGCATTATAGCATATGCGTTTTCTGATTGCAAGATACGTATATGCTGTTTTTTTACCTAAAATTAGCAGGAAAGGAGGGCAGAAGGTGACACAGACGGAGATTGAAGTAGCCCTGGAGCGGTATCACAACGAGATCGGCTCCCTGAAGCACCGGATGGACGAGGTGGAGCAGATTGTGGACGCCGTTCACAGCCTGGCCCAGCAGATGGTTGCACAGACGGCGGAGATCCGGCATCTGAGTGAGAATGTGGGGGAGGTGAAAAAGGATGTGGCGGAACTGAAGGCCAAGCCGGGGGCCCACTGGGAGAGCCTGATCACCGGGCTTATCGGAGCGGCAGCCGGAGCCATTGGAGCAATATTTTTCAGATAGGAAGGAGAGGAGATTATGGATTTTGGAATCGCAAGCGTAGCTGGAATTACGGTCATCTGTTATCTGGCCGGAATGGGGATGAAGGCATCTGAGAAGGTAAAGAATGAGGTGATTCCCGTGGCCTGCGGCTGTGCCGGCGCAGCGCTGGGAGTGGCCGGAATGTTTATCATGCCGGATTTTCCAGCCCAGGACGTAATCAATGCGGCGGCCATCGGTATTGTGTCCGGCCTGGCGGCCACGGGGATCAATCAGGCAGCAAAGCAGCTCAGGAAGTAGGAGAGGAGGTGATCCATTCATCTCCCGCGGCTTCGGCGGGTGATCCGGAGCACATTCAAACAGTATGACAAAGGCTGTCCACCCGGGCGGCCTTTTCAAATATCAATTTTAAGGAGGACTCATGATGAGCAAGAAAAATCACTGTGAATTACACAAGGATGGAACTTTTAACCAGGAGGCGCCAGGTACCCACATCACGGCGGAGATGGCCGGAGCCTGCAGCTGCGACGGTCCGGCTGAAGGGCCGGCACTGGAGGGAAAAGGAAATACTCCAGTCGGTCCCGGACTGGAAGGAAAGGGTAACACTCCAGTCGGCCCTGGGGCAGAGGGAAAAGGTAACACCCCCACAGGCCCGGCAGCGGAAGGAAAAGGAAATACACCTGGCGGCCCGGCAAAATAGTTGCGGCGTCGGAACTTACAAAGGGAGGCCTCTGGGCCTCCCGGAAAGGAGCCTATATGGTAAAGAGTATGCAGAGAGCAGATCTTGGCGATAAGTGGTTTGCCGAACTTCAGGAGGAGGTCAGGGAAGCATCGGAAACAGCGCTGCAGGACTTCCAGACAGCCATCGATCCGGATGCGATGGGCCCGGACGGAAAGGAGGGGATCGACGATGCAGATTAACAAACTGCTGACTCCTTACAATCTGAACCGGCTGGGCGATACCAGCCGTATCAAATACATCGTGATCCATTATGTCGGGGCTACCGGCGGAGCGGAAGCTAACTGCCGGTACTATGCCAGCAAATATATCGGGGCCAGCGCCCACTACTATGTAGGGTTTAACGGGGAGATCTGGCAGAGCGTGGAGGACGGGGATATTGCCTGGCACTGCGGGGCAAAGTCATATCGGCATCCGGAGTGCCGCAACTCCAACAGCGTAGGCATTGAGATGTGCGTGAGAAATAAAGGCAGCCAGACGGCAGAAAGCCGGGACTGGTACTTTGAGGAGGCCACAGTCCAGACGGCCATTGAACTGACCAGGGAGCTGATGGAAAAGTACGGCGTTCCGGCAGACCATGTGATCCGTCACTATGATGTGACAGGGAAGATCTGCCCGAACCCTTACGTTTACAACCATACTGCCTACACCTGGGACGCCTTCAAAGTGGCAATCGCAAAGAAGGAGCCAGAGGAGACGCTGCCGAAGGAATATCCTCAGGGCTTCATCCAGGCCGTTGATGGGGTACGCTGGTGGTATCAGTTTAAGGATGGTTCCTACGCCAGAAACGGCTGGTACTGGCTGACTGAGGTGACCGGAGGTACTTCCGGTTGGTACCTGTTTGACGATGCCGGCTATATGCTGACCGGTTACCAGACAGATCCGGCAGGAGAGAAGTTTTTCCTCTGCCCGGATAAAGGCATCCATGAGGGGCAGTGTATGGTAACAGATGAGAGGGGAGTTCTGCGGATTGTGGAAGAGTATGATTTTGAAGAACATAAATATGTAAGGCGGTAGATTGCCCACCGCCTTGTTTGGAAATGCTTTGAAATATTGTACCATCCTCGGAAATATATCTGTCTATGCAACACGAAATGCAACACGACACCCGTCAGGCCTTGATTTTACAAGGCTTTTCGGCGGGTTCGATTCCCGTCAGCAGCTTTTTTCTTTTGCCCTTGTAAATACTGGATTTTTCCTGTATTTACAAGGGTTTTTGCGTATCTGGCGAAATCGTATGAAAACCTCCCTGTTTCGCAGCGCGCCGCAGGCTGTCGGTCCCTCCTGCAGCGTTGAGGATACTGTCACAGGAGCGCTCTGCCCGGCATCTCAATATACTAAGGAAAAAAGAGAGGAAAAGCAGATGGATGTTACAACCTTGATGCAGTATATATCCTATGGACTGATCGCGATCGGCGTGATGGCCTTTTTAGTATCGGCAATCACCCAGGTAATTAAGAGCTGGCCGGGACTTTCCAAGCTGCCCACCTCGGCGGTGGTGCTTGTTCTGAGCCTGATTCTCTGTCCGGCAGTTCTGGTGGCGGCCATGGCTTGGCTGGATCAGCCTATTCAGTGGTATATGATATTTGCCAGTATTCTGGCAGCGTTTATCGTGGCCCTGGTATCTATGGATGGATGGGAGCGGCTGAAGGAGATCTGGGAGAGAACAGGCTATAAGGATAAAAAATAGGGAGCCCGTGAAAAAATAGGGACCTGTGAAGCAGAAAAGCTCCGGTGCAGAAACCGGAGCTTTTGTAAAGCATCTGGTAAGTGTTATCAGAATTTCTGGAAGTTTTCTACGTCCAGCACGAATACAGTAGCGCCTCCGACTTTCATGTTCATGGGAACTGTCATATTGACAGTCGGGCAGCAGTTTCCGGCCATGGTTGGTGGAGTGTATACAAGCTGCTCTCTCTGACCGGACATTTTTTTGATAATGGAAATGGCCTCGTCAACTCTGGCGTTGTCCACACCCAGCATCAGAGTGGTACTTTTCTTTTTCAAAAAACCGCCCATGGTGGAGAGTTTTGTAACGAAGAACGAGTTCTGGTTCAGCTCATAGACCAAATCGTCGGCATCTTCACTTCCGATAATCGCAATAATCATTTTCATATGCAGCACCTCCTGTTCATTACATTTTATTATTTTACCATTAAATCAAGAATATTGATATAAAAAACGAATAAAAATTTCATTTTTTTGTAAAAGTCTTTGAAAAGGAGTCAAAAATAGGAATTTTAGGACTGAAATCCGCATGATGTCTTTTGTATAAAGACATTTGATAACTATTCTTTATAGGAGAGATAACAAAAAGATATGGATAAATACAGAGGGAGAATAGATTTTTTGCTGTCAGTCTGGTATGATGGAGCTGTTTGTGTCTGAAAGACAGGAGGACATAAGAGAAAAAGTTTTACATCAGGAGGAGGGCAGTATGAATCAGAACAGAAGCCAGTGGGCCAGCAATCTGGGCTTTATCCTGGCAGCGGCCGGCTCGGCCATAGGGCTGGGAAATATCTGGAAGTTTCCGGGAAAGGTGGGAGCTTACGGAGGCGGCGCCTTTATACTGTGCTATATTGCCATGGTAGCCCTGATAGGGTTTCCGGTTATGCTGGCTGAGCTGTCAATGGGAAGGGCGACCCAGAAAAATGTGGTGGGAGCGTTTCACCAGTTAAACAGAAAATGGACGTTTGCAGGCGGAATCGGAATGGTGACGCTGTTTGTGATCCTTTCCTACTATGCAGTAGTAGGCGGATGGGTTATGAAGTATATTTTTGTTTATTTAATGGGAGCAGGCTTTGGAGAGGGGGCAGATGCCTATCAGACGTATTTTGTCAATTTCATCGAGAAGCCGGTGGAACCGCTCATATGGGGACTGCTGTTTCTTGTGATATGCATCTATGTGGTAGTCAGAGGTGTGTCGGCTGGAATAGAGAGGATGAGCAAAATCCTGATGCCGGTATTGTTTCTGATTTTAATTGCCTGCGTTGTGAGGGCTGTGACGCTTCCGGGCGCAGCGGATGGAGTTGCCTTTATGCTGACGGTCAACCCGGAGGATTTTAACAGGGATACTCTGGTCGGAGCCCTCGGACAGGCCTTTTTTTCACTGTCAGTGGGAATGGGGATTATGGTTACTTACGGTTCCTATGTGCCGAAGAAGGAAAATCTGGTTAAGAGTGCAGCCTGGATCTGTTTTCTGGATACCATGGTGGCAATCCTGTCAGCTTTTGCCATTATCCCAGTGGTATTTGTGACCCTGGGCGCAGAGGGACTTGGAATGGGCGGAGGCTTCGCTTTCATGGCGCTTCCGGAGGTGTTTGCGGGCTTCCCCGGCGGCGTTCTGTTTGGTCTGGCATTCTTCATCCTTCTGTTTCTGGCCGCTCTCACCAGTGCCATCAGCATTCTGGAAAGCTGCTGCGCTTTTATCACAGAAGAGTGGAAGGTCTCCAGGCTGAAGGCTGCCGTGGTTTGACTTTGCAGACGGACTGCAGATGCTGCCCATGAATGCGGTGATGGAGAAATTTACCGATAATCTGATGATTCCTGTGGGAGCCTTTTTCTTCTGTATTTTTACCGGATGGGTCTGGGGAATCGGAAAAGCAGAAGCAGAGATTGAGGCGGAGGGAAGCTGCCGGTTTGGCCTGAAAAGGCTTTGGGGCGCGATTGTAAAGTTTGTGGCTCCGGCCTTTATTCTTGTGATCTTGTATTTCACAGTGGGAAAAGGTCAGGGACTGTCATAGGAAATTCTCTGGAAGAGAAATCGGCAGAAGGAGTATCCGGCTGAGGAAAAGCCAGACAGAGAAAGAGCTGAAACGAAGCAGAAAATAAGAAAAAATGGAAGAGCGAAACCGGAATCATCAGGCATCGGTCTTCTGGCAGGAGGTAGAGCTTATGGTAGGAAAAAAGATTAAAAACATTGTGTTTGATATGGGAAAGGTGCTGCTGGACTATGATCCTCTTGGAGTGGCCAGACATTTCATG
>OLVT01000360.1_pt1 | contig 50569 bp, 37 predicted proteins | sample 1673241 | NCBI WGS metagenome assembly OLVT01 (sample SAMEA3178936, study PRJEB25190) | human gut metagenome | biome: human gut; feature: human-associated habitat; material: faeces | place: Austria | collected 2013
AGGTGGCACCGCAGATGTTACGTCTGTCCTTTATCTCAAAGGACAGACGTTTTTTTATTTTGCGGGTTATTCGGGCCGAGGGGCGCGGCGAGTCGCCATAGCTGCAAACCGGCCTTTGCTTGAAACCTGTAAGCCGATGATTCCTCATTCGCGTTCGTTGCCGGCAGACTGAAAGCCCGGGGACGGGCAATGACCGGCGGAAACCCCGCCAAGAAAGGAATGAGGATCATGACTCAAAACGTTGCAGCCCAGAAGCGTACGGTGGCAACCTCCGCGAAGAAGGAGGGCCTGTCCGTACAAGATCTTATCCTGGTAGCCGTGCTCATCGCAGCCGGCGCCGTCCTTAAGCTGACCGTTTCCAGCTTCCTCAGCTTTGCGGGCATGAAGCCCAATTTCATGATCGCCATGTACTGCTTGGCAATTATCCTTACGCGTCCGAAGGTGTATCAATCCGTGGCGATCGGCCTGCTGGTGGGCCTGGTCAGCCAGCTGCCCATGTTGAACGCCACGCCGTTGGTGAACATCGCCTCCGAGATGCTGGGCGCTTTGGCGTGCGGCCTGCTGGTTACCGCGCTTGCGAAGGTGGCCGCCGACAACAGGGGCTTCCAGGACGTCGTTGCTCCCGTGATCATCACGTTCCTATCCACCATCGTCTCCGGTTACGCGTTCGCCATGATCGTAGGCGTCGCCGTCGCGCATCTTGAGCCGTTGGCCGTGTTCGGCGTATATGCCGTCATGGTGCTCGGCACGGCAACCATGAATGCCGTGCTGGCGGCCATCCTGACCCCGGTTCTGCGCGCCGTCCTGAAGCGCTAGTTGTTTCGTTTGCCTGCCGGCAAACGAATTGGCTCGACGCTGTGGCCGCCTGTGGCACCTTACCTTCGGCTTCATCTGCGCGGGCATGGCCCGAAGGCCAATGCCCAGCTGAGCTGGGCGCGCTCGCTCGGGCGCATAGATGGTTTGCGAACAAGCCACTGGCTTGTTCGCTCAGTCGAATTCAAGGCACCACAGGCGCCCTCGCTGACTTTGCTTGACCTCTGACTTGAGATTGTACTTGCGAGTTCCCGCTTCCCACCTGTTCGCTTTCTGCTTGAAAGGGTTTCCTATGATCGAGATTTCGAACTTGTCGTTTCGTTATCGAGAAGGGGCCGAGCCCATCCTGTACGGCATCGACCTTGCCATCCCCGACGGCTCGTTCGTGGGAATCACCGGCGCCGCGGGCAGCGGAAAGTCCACGCTCACGTATGCGTTCAACGGCATCATTCCGCACTGCTATCCCGGTGATTTCTACGGCGGCGTGACCATCGACGGGTTGGACACGTGCGAAGCGTCGTTGACCGACATCAGCCGCCTGGTCGGCAGCGTGTGCCAGGACATCGACTCGCAGATGGTGTCGTCGGTGGTCGAGGACGAGGTGCTATACGGCCTTGAGAACTTCAGCGTGCCGAAAGACCAGGTGGAAGGCCGTATCGCCGAGGCGCTGGAGGCAATGGGCATCTCCGATCTGCGCCATCGCGGTATCGCCGAGCTTTCCGGCGGCCAGAAGCAGAAGGTGGCGGTGGCGTCGGTTATCGCGCTGAAGCCGCGCGTGCTGGTGCTCGACGAGCCGACGGCCGAGCTGGACCCGACATCGTCGCTGGCGGTGTTCGAGCTGCTGGCGCGATACGCCCGGGAAAACGGCACCACGGTCATCGTGGTGGAGCAGAAGATCGCGCTGCTGTCCGATTTCGCCGACATGCTGCTTATCGTGGACGGCGGCAAGGTCCGCTTCCAGGGAGCGCCCGCTGAGGTGCTCGAGCATTCCGACGAGCTGTTGGAGGTCGGCGTGAATTGCCCGCGCTCCACCAGCTTGGTGAACCGGTTGCGTGCACGGGGCCTGGTGGATGCGCCGGCGGCGCGCAACGTCGACGAGGCGGTCGGGGTGTGCAAGCGGGTTTTAAGCGGGGAAGGGGCTTCGGCATGATCGAGTTCAAGAACGTGAGCGCATCGTACGATGGCGAGCTGCCCATTCTGCGCGATGTGAGCTTCCTCATCCCCGATGGCGATTTCGTCGCGTTCGTGGGCACGAACGGTGCGGGCAAATCAACCACGATGCGCCTGATCAACGGCCTGTTGAAGCCTTCGTCGGGCCAGGTCCTCATCGACGGTGCGCCCACCACGCAGCTGCGTACCAGCCAGCTTGCCGCGAAGGTGGGCTTCCTGTTCCAAAACCCCGATCGTCAGATCTGCTGCTCCACCGTGCGCGAGGAGCTGCTGTTCGGTTTCCGCGCGCAAGGGCGCGCCGACGCCGAGGCCGAGGCGAAGGTGGATGCGATGATCGAGCGATTCGGCTTCGACGGCGACGCCGAGCCGTTCCTGCTCAATCGCGGCACCCGCCAGCTGCTGGCGCTGGCGTCGATCATCGTGATGGAGCCGCCCGTGGTGGTACTCGACGAGCCGACCACCGGCCTTGATTTCCGCGAGTGCGCCAAGGTGATGGACGTCATCGCCGAGCTGAACGCTCGCGGCACCACGGTGATCATGGTGTGCCATGACATGGAGGTAGTGGCGGATTACGCTCGGCGGGTGATTGCCATGACCGCAGGTCAGGTGGTTGCTGACGGTGAAACGTTCGCCGTGCTGCGTAATCGCGACGTGTTGGCGCGCACGCATCTGCTGCCGCCGCAGGTGGTGGATGTGGCGCTGCGTTTGGCCGAGGACGGTGCCGTGGAGGCGGCATCGCCGGTGGCGCTGGCGGATACGCTTGATGAGATGACCGATGCGCTTGCCGCTGCGGCGGGCGCTTGCGAAAGGACGGGTACGCGATGAGGGGCTTCCTGGAATACGTGCCGGGCGACAGCTTGCCGCACCGCATGAACCCGCTAGCGAAACTGGCGGCGGCATTTCTGCTGGTGATCGCCTGTTTCGCTACCAACAACCTTGCGTTGCTGGCGTTGGTGGTCGTGCTTGACGCGGTGCTCGCCGTGCACTGCAAGATGGTTCCGCAAACGTTGGGCCTGGCGAAGGCTGTGGCGTTGTTCTCGCTGGTTTTGGCGTTGATCGCGCTGCTGTTCACGCCGCAAGGCGATGTGATGGCGCAGCTGCCGTGGGGCTACATCGGCACGGGAAGCGTTGCCGCGGCCGTGCTCATCGTGGTGCGGCTGGTCGCGTGCGCGGTGCCGCTGTTTCTGGTGTTCTACGTGACCAAGCTCACCGACATGGCGAATGCGCTGGTCAAGGTGCTGCGCGTGCCGTATAAGTATGCGTTCACGTTCATGTCCACTGTGCATTTCATCCCCGTGTTCATGAACGATATGGCGGGCATCATGGAGGCGCAGACCGCGCGCGGCGTGGAATTCGACGGCGGCGTCTTGAAGAAGGTTCGCCTGATGATGCCGCTGTGCGTTCCGCTGCTGGTGTCGTCGGCGCGCAAGACCAATAGCGCCGCCATCGCCGCCGAGGTGCGAGGCTTCGATTTGCGGACCCGGGAAAGCGGCTTCAAGGAGTACCCGTTCGCAGGCATCGACTTTGCAGCGCTTGCCGTGGCGGTTGCGATCGCGGCGGCCGCCGTCGCGTTGAGCGTGCTGCTATAGCCTCGACTCGCGGGGCGTGGGAACGATTTCGGCATATCGTGTCCGAGATCGCGAGTTTTCCGAATTTGAGAAGAGTCTTCTGTCGAAATAGTCGCTCTATGAAGCCGGGAAATGTACCGAACGCAACAATATATGTAGCGAACGAAGGCCTTGGGGTTGTTCCCGGGGCCTTACTTTCGGAAAACAGCCGATTTGGGGCATGATCGCCCCAAAACCTTCCCAGGATCATTGCGGCAAGACGGCGGAGCGGGGTGCTATTCGGCGGCGCTGCTTGCGGGCTTCTCGTCTTCGCCGAGGATCGCGCGGTAGAAGTTCTCGTCCTGCTCGGTGTACACATCGAAGATGACGTGCATGTCGGCGCCGGGCTCGCCGGCGGCGCGGGAGTCCAGCCATGTCTTCACCGCTTGCACGGCGATCTGCGCGCCTTCCTGCTGCGGGAACCCGAACACGCCGGTGGAGATGCAGCAGAACGCCACCGATTTCGCCTTCGCCTCGCATGCCGCATCCAGGCAGCTGATATAGCACTGCGTCAGCTGTTTGCGCTGTTCAAGCGTCGGTTTCCCCTTCGTCATGGGACCCACCGTGTGGATGATGTTCCGAGAGGGAAGGTTGTAGGCGGGCGTGACCTTCGCGCGGCCGACCGGCTCCTCGTAGCCTTGTTCCCGCATGATCTGCGCGCACTTCAGGCGCAGCTGCACGCCGGCGAAGGTGTGGATGGCGTTGTCGATGCAGAGGTGCCCGGGAATCCAGCAGCCCAGAAGCGCGCTGTTCGCGGCGTTGACGATGGCGTCGCAGCGCAGGGCCGTGATGTCCCCGCGCCAGATGCTCAGGCGCGGGTCGGAGGCGGTGCGCCCAAGCTCGTCGGCTTCGGTGATGCCCGGTTCGGCAACCATGAGCTGGAGAACGCGGTCCTGCACCTTCAGAAACTCCGGCGAAGCGGGCTTCGGCTCGCGCGTGTTCACCAGCGCGCGGAACTGCTCCCACTGCTCCATGAACCAGCGCGGGTCCTCTTGCGGCTCAACGTGCTTGCTCCCCGCGCCCCGCTCGTCCATCAGGTGATTCACCAAAAAGGCCATATCCTTTACCAATTGCATCACGGGGTTCGCGTCTCCTTCTTCGCTTCGCCGTCTTGCCGGGCGGGCCGCTGGCGGCGTGCCCGGGCGCTTCGCCGTCCGCCGTCTGGCGCCGTTCGCCGTTTGGACGCATCGATTCACGCTGGATAGGATAGCGCAAGGTTCGGAATGCCGCGTGCGCGCGCCGGCGCTTCGGTGTTTTGCGGTCCGCAAACCGTACACCAGGGGATGTAATTCAGTGACGTGCGGGTGACGAAACGGTGCGAGCGCCGCCGAGGAGGGCCGCGGCGTGGTAAGGTTGCCCTGTCAAACAAAACGCAGGGCGATAAGGGCCCTGCGCCTCCGATAGCAAGGAGCACGCCATGACCGATCAGTTCAACAACCAAAACGGCTACGGCCAGCCTGGGCAGCCGATCCCGCCTGCGCAGGGTTACCAGCAGCCCGGCTATCAGCATTCTTATACGCAGCCGGTGGTCGATGCCCAAAACCCTCGCAAACCCTCTTCCGGCCGCACGTTCGGCACGGCCTTCGCGGGTGCGGCGCTTGCCTGCGTTATCGCGTTCGGCGGCTTCACCGTGTATCAGAACGTGACGGGGGCCCCTTCCGGCAGCAGCGTCACGCTGGGCGCGTCCACGAACACCGAGATCCAGGCCCAGTCAACCGATGATACGCTGCCCGAGGCCGTGGCGCAGAAGTGCCTGCCCTCCGTGGCCGCCATCGATGTGTACACGGCGCAAGCCTCCACCGACATGTTCGGCCGCAGCACGTCAAGCTCCGGAGCGCTCACCGAAAGCTCTCTGGGCAGCGGCGTGGTGCTCTCCGAGGATGGCTACATCGTCACGAACAACCATGTGGTCGCGGGTGCCGACGCCTTGAAGGTCACCGTGGGCGGCGAGGAGTACGACGCCGACGTGGTGGGCACCGACGAGTTCAGCGACATCGCCGTCATCAAGCTGCGCAATGCCAGCGGCCTGACCCCCGTCGAGATCGGCGATTCCGACAACCTGACCATCGGCGAATGGGTCATGTCCATCGGCAGCCCGTTCGGCCTCGAGCAGTCCGTGGCAACCGGCATCGTGTCGGCCACCAGCCGTTCGCAGATCATGAGCAACTCCGAAAGCAGCGGCAGCGACGGCTATGGGTACGGCTACGGCGGGTCGTCGTCCCAGTCCGGCGGCTACACCATTTACCCGAACATGATCCAGACCGACGCGGCCATCAACCCGGGCAACTCCGGCGGCGCCCTGGTGGATTCCAATGGCAAGCTCATAGGCATCAACACGCTGATCACCTCGTATTCCGGCAACTACTCGGGCGTCGGCTTCGCCATCCCGGTGAACTACGCGGTCAATATCGCGCAGCAGATCATCGAGGGCAAAACCCCCACGCACGCGCAGCTGGGCGTGTCCCTTTCCACGGTTAACTCGCAGAACGCGAAGCGCTATGGCCTGAAGGTCGATAGCGGCGCCTACATCTCCGCCGTCAACAGCGGCTCCGGGGCTGCCGAGGCCGGTCTTGAGGAAGGCGACATCGTCACGAAGTTCGATGGCAACTCCGTCAGCTCCGCAAGCGACCTGATGCTCGATGTGCGCTCGAAGAACCCTGGTGACAAGGTCACGCTGGAGGTCAACCGAAACGGCGACACGAAGCAGATCGAGGTCACGCTGGGCTCCGACGAATCGTCCCAATCCGCGGCCACGCAGCAAAACTCCGGCAGCAGCTCCAGCGAGATGCTCAATCGCCTGCTGAACAACAGCGGGTCCTCCAGCAAGAACGACGCGGCCTAGCATCGGCCCTGCTTCTGGATCTTCGCGGGCCGCTCGAGCAAACGCCGAGCGGCCCCATGCGAGGCGCGCGACCCGCGCGCCTCGCATGGGGCCGAAAGCCCCTTTTCCTTTCCTTTCCTTTCCTTTTCCCGTGGGAACGGCCCCTGTTTTGGGGCCGTTCCCATTTTTTTCGGGCATATATGCCCGTCGCGGCCGGTTACCATTCATTGGCGAGCCGGCGAATCCGCCGCCTTTCATTGGGCGGGCCGCTCCGCATGCGGTTCGACCGATAGCCGGCTGCCTGAAAATAGCGTAGTAAGCCCATTGCACTACTAGGTAAAGTAGGCGCATAATAAGCGACACGCTGTAAGCAGGAGCTGCGACGGGCGGGCGAGTGCTCCCGGGTGCGTTTCCCGGTGGCTCGCCCGCCCGTCGTATCGCTTCGAAACGAAAAAGGGAGACGAGAGATATGTCGTTCGACGTACTGGGGCCGGTGCTCGCCGTGCTGGTCATCTTCGCGGCGCTCATCGCGGTGCTGCGCTATCTGAAGGCGAAGGATAAAAGCTTCACGTTCCGCGTGTTCACGGCCTTGGGTATGGGCATCGTGCTGGGCGCGGGCATCCAGCTGGCGCTGGGCCGCGGCAGCGACGCCGCCACCGCCGCGCTCGACTGGATGTCGCTGGTGGGAACCGGCTATATCGATTTGCTGCGCATGCTGGTCATGCCGCTGGTGTTCGTGGCCATCGTCGGCGCGTTCACGCGCACGAAGGCCGTTGACAACCTGGGCAAGATCGGCGGATCGGTGCTTGCCGTCCTGCTGATCACGGTGGCCATCGCGGCGCTGTTCGGTTGGGCGACCATCGCCCTGTCGGGCCTTGCCGGGGCAGACTTCACGCAGGGCAGCGTCGACGCAACCAAGCTGGACGCCCTGCAGACGCGTCAGGACAAGGTTGCCGATACCACCATCCCGCAGACCATCCTGTCCATGATCCCCGTCAACGTGTTCGCCGACCTTGCCGGCACGCGTTCCACGTCCACCATCGCCGTGGTCGTCTTCTCCGCTATCGTGGGCCTGGCCTACCTGAAGCTGCGCGACCGTGATTCCGAGCAGGCGCAGTTCTTCAGCAACCTCATCGACAGCCTGTACGGCATCGTCATGTGCATCGTGAAGATGGTCGTGGGCCTTACCCCCTACGGCGTGCTCGCCCTTATCGCCAACGTGACGGCCACCAGCGATTACGCCGCCATCCTCGACCTGGGCAAGTTCATCATCTTCAGCTACGTGGCCATCATCGCCATGTTCCTGGTGCATCTGCTCATCCTGGCCGGCAACCGCGTCAACCCCATGACGTATCTTAAGAAGGCCTTCCCCGTGCTCTCGTTCGCATTCGTGTCGCGTACCAGCGCCGGCGCCCTTCCCATGAACATCGAGACGCAGTCCAAGGCGCTCGGCGTCGATCCGGCGACGGCGAACTTTGCGGCAAGCTTCGGCATGTCCATCGGCCAGAACGGCTGCGCGGGCATTTACCCGGCCATGATGGCCACGCTCATCGCCCCTACCGTCGGCATCAACGTGTTCGACCCCACGTGGATCATCGGCCTGATCGCCGTCATCGTCATCAGCTCGTTCGGCGTTGCCGGCGTGGGCGGCGGCGCCACCTTCGCCAGCCTCATCGTGCTGGGCACCATGGGCCTGCCCATCGAGATCGTGGGCCTGATGGCATCCGTCGAGCCGCTCATCGACATGGGTCGTACCGCCCTCAACGTCAGCGACTCCATGGTGGCCGGCGTCACGTCGTCCAACTTCACCGGCGGCCTCGATCGCGATATGTACAACGATCCCGCCGCGGTCATCAACGCCGACGGCGTCGAGAAGGCCTAGCCGCTCGTTTGTCCTTTGCGTGAAAAGCCTGGAAACGGCCGCCCCGATGGGCGGCCGTTTCCGTTTTCGGGTAAGATAGGGAAGCTTAAAACGCTTTACGATTTAACCGGGAGGTTGCATATGGCCGAGGAATACCGATACAAGCGCGTGCTGCTGAAGTTGTCCGGCGAGGCGCTGGCAGGCGACCTTGGCTACGGCATCGATCCGAAGGTGGTCGATTCCCTGGCCGACGAGATCGCCGACGTGGTGCATGACGGCGTGCAGCTTGCCATCGTGGTGGGTGGCGGCAACATCTTCCGCGGCGTCTCCGGCGCAACCGATGGCATGGACCGCGCCCAGGCGGACTACATCGGCATGCTGGCCACGGTCATGAACGCGCTGGCGCTGCAGGACGCCTTCGAGCGCCACGGCATCTTCAGCCGCGTGCAAAGCGCCATCAACATGCAGGAAGTGTCCGAGCCCTACATCCGCCGCCGCGCCATTCGCCACATGGAGAAGGGCCGCGTGGTCATCTTGGCCGCCGGCACGGGCAACCCCTACTTCACCACCGACACCACCGCGGCGCTGCGCGCCTGCGAGCTGGACGTCGACGTGCTCATGAAGGCCACGAAGGTCGACGGCGTCTACGATTCCGATCCCGTGAAGAACCCCGATGCGAAGCGCTACGACCGCATCAGCTACATGGAGGTTCTCTCGCAGGGGCTCAACGTCATGGACTCCACGGCCACCAGCCTGTGCATGGACAACAAGGTCCCCATGATCGTGTTCGACCTGACGGTGCAGGGCAACATCGCCCGTGCGCTGAAGGGCGAGGACGTGGGCACCACCGTAGAGTAACGTCTTCCGCGCCGCCCGGGCAGGACGGGCGCTCAAGGGAAAGGAACCGAAATGATCGACGAGATCATGCTTGAAACCGAGGAGAAGATGCAGCGCGCCGTGAACGGCCTGCACAACGCCTTCGGCACCGTTCGCACGGGCCGCGCCAACGCCATGGTGCTCGACCGCATCAAGGTGGACTACTACGGCGTCCCCACGCCCATCAACCAGATGGCGGGCGTGAAAACGCCCGACGCGCACATGCTGGTCATCGAGCCTTGGGACAAGGGCGTCCTGGGCGCCATCGAGCACGCCATCATGGAAAGCGACCTGGGCGTTACGCCGAACAACGACGGCTCGGTCATCCGCCTGCCGTTCCCCGCGCTCACCGAGGATCGCCGCCGCGAGCTGGTGAAGCAGTGCAAGGAGTACGCCGAGGAGGCCCGCGTGGCCATTCGCAACGCCCGTCGCGACGGCAACGGCCACGTTGCCAAGTCCGTCAAGGAAGACAACCTTCCCGAGGACGAGCAGCGCCGCGCCGAGGCTGAGATTCAGAAGCTCACCGACAAGTACGTCGCCGAAGTCGACGCGGTGTTCAAGAAGAAGGAAGCCGAGGTCATGGAGATCTAGAAGCGGTGTTCGCCTGCCGGCGAATCCGTTGCTCGGAGCTGCGGGCGCCCCGGCGCACCGCGTGCTCATGGCTTGCGTGGGCGCGGTTGGCTGCCGCAAGCCTGCGCAGCCGGGCCGACGGTGGGGGAGCGGCCCCTGCTTTCGCCCAGCGCATCTCCGATCCCCTCGCAACCCTGGTTCGCAACCGGGTTGCGTCATCCGGCTCTTATGAGCGTTTCCCTAGTGCCAGCCGGCGGTTTCCCCGCCGGTTGGCTTTTCCCTTATGTAAGAGGCTGCCCATGAACAAGACGCTTGATTACATATTCCCGAATCCGCCCAAGGGCCTGGACCCTGCTGCCCTCGACCCACAGGCGATCCCCGAGCATGTCGCCGTCATCATGGACGGCAACGGCCGTTGGGCGAAGAAGCGCGCGCTGAATCGCCTGAAGGGCCACAAGGCCGGCATCGAGGCGGTGCGTGAGACCATTCGGTGCGCCTCCGACCTGGGTGTTCGGTATCTAACCATCTATTCGTTCTCAACGGAGAATTGGAAGCGTCCTCAGGAAGAGGTCATTGGCCTGATGGACCTGTTCGCCAAGACCATGCTGGCCGAGGTCGATGGCTTGCACGAGGAGAACGTGCGCGTGCGCACCATCGGCGACCTTTCGGCCCTGCCCGCCGAAACGCGCGAGGCCTTCGAGGAAGCATGGCTGAAAACGCGCGACAACACGGGCATGACCTTGGTCGTTGCGGTGAACTACGGCTCGCGGCAAGAGATTCTGCATGCTGCCGAGGCGTGCGTGCGCCGTGCGCTGGCAACGGCGGCCGAGGGCGGCGACCCCACCGCGCCGCTGACGGAGGCCGAGTTCGCCCAGGGGCTGTACACGGCCGACATCCCCGACCCAGAAGTGGTCATCCGCACGTCTGGCGAGATGCGCCTGTCGAACTACCTGCTGTGGCAGGTCGCCTATTCCGAGTTCGTGGCAACCAACGTGCTCTGGCCCGATTTCGACCGCTACGAGTTATTGCGCTGTCTGCTGGAGTTCCAATCCCGAGATAGGCGCTTCGGGGCGGTGAAATAAATGTCCGAGGATCTGCAAGGCGGCGAGCAGCGGTGCGCGGAAGATCGCTCGCGTGGCGAGCGCTTGAAGGATTTTGCGTACCGGAAAACGCCGCAGAAGTTCAAGAACGCTTCTGACCTGCAGGTTCGTTTCCGCACTGGGTTCATATACGTCACGGTGTCCGTGTTGTGCATCCTTGCAAGCGAATGGACCACGCTGGCCTTGCTGTCCGCCACTGCTGCGGTATGCGCGGGGGAGTTCTACTACATGCTGCGCGCCGATGCGAAGCTGCCCAACGAGATGCTCGGCATCGTGGCGGCGGCGCTCTATCCGCTCAGCGTGCACTTCTTCGGGTTGTCGGGCGCGCTTATGGTCAGTCTCGTGCTGCTGCTGGCGCTTATCGTGTGGTACGTGTTCTGGATGCGCGCACGTATCCCCGATGTGGGCGTCAGCTTCTTCGGCGCGGCGTATTGCGGCATGCTGCTTTCCGGCTTGGTGGTGGTTCGCCAGGCGCTGCCGCATCCGTGGGGTGGCGTGCTGGTGCTCGGCATCTTCTTCAGCGTGTGGGCGAACGACTCTTTCGCCTACCTGGTCGGCAGCAAGTTCGGCAAGCATAAGCTGGCGCCGCGCGTGTCGCCGAAGAAAAGCTGGGAGGGCTTTTTCGCGGGCTTGGTGGGGTCGGCGCTGTTCTGGTGCCTGTTCACGCTTATCCCCGGGCTGAACCTGGGCATTCCCATGGCAATGGCGTTCGGCGTGATCAGCGGCCTGTGTGGCGTGCTCGGCGATTTGGCCGAAAGCCGCATCAAGCGCAACGTGGGTTTCAAGGATTCCGGCAAGCTGCTGCCGGGCCATGGCGGCCTGCTCGACCGTTGCGACAGCCTGTTTCTAGTGGCGGTCGCCTCTGCCATCTTGTTGGTGGCGGGCGGGTGCATCCCCTTTAGCTGGTAAATCGAACGAGCCAACGTTCTTGCGGCGTTGGCTCGAGTTGTATTCGCAGATGATCGGAGGCTTTCATGAAACGCATCGTTGTTCTCGGCTCCACGGGCTCCATTGGGACGCAAACGGTCGACGTGGTTCGGCAGCATTCCGACGAGCTGGAGATCGTCGGCTTGGCGGTGAACACGCGCATAGGCGATATGCTTGCGCAGGCGCGCGCCCATAACGTGCGCAACCTTGCCGTGGGCGATGAGCGCCTGGCCGACCAGGCGATCGCATCCGAGGTGCGCGAGCAGGCCGGCGCCCAAGGCGTGTGGGGTTTCGGCATGGACGCCGTGGTGGACCTGGTGCGTCTGCCCGAGGCGGACGTGGTGGTCAACGCGCTGGTAGGCGCTGCCGGTTTGCGCGCAAGCTACGAAACGCTGCGTGCGGGCAAGGTCCTTGCATTGGCGAACAAGGAAAGCCTGGTGGTGGGCGGCGATTTGATCATGCCACTGGCGGCGCAGGTGGATGCGCAGCGTCGCACGGCGGGCACGGCCCCCGCGGTTGGGCCGGACGGCGCCCTCATGCCCATCGACTCCGAGCACGGCGCCATTTACCAATGCCTGCTGGGCGAATCCGAGCGAGAGGTCTCCCGCTTGTGGGTTACGGCCTCCGGCGGCCCGTTCCGCGGCAGGAAGCGCGCCGATCTTGAGGGCATCACCCCTGCTCAGGCATTGAACCATCCCACGTGGAGCATGGGCGCGAAGATCTCCATCGACTCCTCCACGCTTATGAACAAGGGCTTGGAGGTCATCGAAGCGCATCATCTGTTCAACATGCCCTACGACAAGATCAGCGTGGTGGTCCAGCCGCAAAGCGCCATCCACTCCATGGTGGAGTTCGCCGATGGCAGCGTGAAGGCGCATCTGGGCACCACCGATATGCGCATCCCTATCCAGTTCGCGCTCAGCTATCCGCAGCGCTGGGAAGCGCCCGTCGAGCCCTTGGATTTCACCAAGCTGGGAAGCCTGGAGTTCGCTCCGGCCGACACTGACACGTTCCGTTGCCTGGAGCTTGCCCGCCATGCCGGCGGCGTTGGCGGAACGCTGCCGTGCGTCATGAACGCCGCCAACGAGGTGGCGGTGGCGGCGTTTTTGGCGGAGCAGGGCAGCTACCTGGGTATCGCCGAGTGCGTGGAGGCCGTCATGGACGCGCACGAGCGCGAGGGCGTGCAGAAGGTGGAAAGCCTCGAGCAGCTGCAGGCGCTTGACGCATGGGCTCGCGAAACCGCCCGCAAGTCCGTGCGCTAGCGATTTGCTTTCAGGTGCTGCGCCCCCAGGGTTCTGGGCGGTATTGCAGCTATTTGCGGCCAAAATGCCCGCCACCCCCTGACTGCTGGGCGGTTTTGGGGCGGTGATTTCGCTCTTGCCTGGTAAAAGCCCAGGTCGGTAACAAGCTAAGAAGGCGTTTCCCCTCCAAAACCGCCCAGAAGATTATCTTTGCCAAAAGACGTGCGGTTTAAAGCCGATGTTGCTCGCAAAGCGGGGCAAGGCCGGCAGCGGTTTTCCCGTGTTGGCAATCGCGTGCATCGTGTGGTTATGGTTCCGCTTCGGTAACGGGGCGGAACCTCTTTTTATAATGAGACGGATTCCAACGCGCGGGGCCGTCAAGCGAAGTCCCGCTTCGTCGTATGTCCGCAGCTAAGGCAAGGAGCCCGTTGTTGAACGTCATCCTCATGATCTTGTACTGCACCATCGTGCTGGGTATTCTGGTGGTCATCCACGAAGGCGGCCATTATCTGGCGTCGCGCGCCTTCGGCGTGCGCGTCACCGAGTTCATGCTGGGCATGCCGGGCCCCAACATCGGCTTCAAGAAATGGGGTACGAAGTTCGGCGTCACGCCCATTTTGCTGGGCGGTTATGCACGCGTGTGTGGCATGGAGCCGGGCGAGATGAGCCCGCATCTGGAGCCGGTGCTGGCGGCGCTGTACCGTCGGGGTACGGCGAACATGGAGGATATAGCCCGCGATTGCGGCATTCCCGATGAGGATGCGCTCAAGGCGCTCGATGAGCTGGTGGACTGGGGAAGCTGCACCGGTCCCACGAAGAAGGACGAGTACAACACGTATCGCGCCGCAGAGGCCATCCCCTCCAAGAAGCAGATCCGTGCGGCGCTTAAAGCAGGCAAGCCCGCGCCGGAGCGCTATGCCGAGGGGCAGGCGCGCCCGGTCGAGGATGCCCACGCGCTGTTCGAGAGCGAATATCGACAGCAATACCGCAGCCTGCCGTTTTGGAAGCGCTCGGTCATCCTGCTGGCCGGCATCGCGGTCAACCTGCTGTTCGCCATGCTGGTGTTCGTGGTGCTGTTCAGCGTCATCGGCTTCGATGTGCGGATGCAATCGGGCGAGGTGACGCACATGACGGTGGACCCGGGTCGCGCCATTGTGGCGGGCTTCACGTACATCGGCATGGTCGTGCAGGCGGTTGCGGGGCTGTTCAACCCGGCAACGGCGGCGCAAACGGTGTCCGATTCGTCTTCGGTGGTGGGCATCGCCGTGATGTCGAAGCAGTTCGCCGATGCGGGCTTGGTGCCGTTCATGCAGTTCATGGCCATGATATCGGTGTCGCTGGGCATCATGAACCTGCTGCCCATCCCGCCGCTCGACGGCGGCCGCTTCGTCATCGAGGTGTTCCAGAAGCTGTCGAACAAGGTGGTCTCCATGCGCGCCATGAACGCCATGAGCGCCGCCGGCATGGCCTTGTTCCTCATGTTTTTCCTGGTCATGGTCAATCAAGATGTGCAGCGAATCATCTCGGGGACGTTCTTTGGGCAATAGGGGGACCGCGCTCCCATCCCATGTATCGCATAAGCCGGTAGGGTGCTTGTCCCCTTGCCGGCTTTTTCTTCGCCTGTTGCTTGTATACGTTTCGCCAACGAGGGGCGCTACGCTGGTAGAATAGCCGCTATGGAAACTAATGAGAACATGGGCAACGCGTGCGCCGCGGCTCCTTCGGGGGCCGCGGCTTGCCCGTTGCCGCAGGACGCTATGCGTCCCAATCAGAAAACGCGCCAGGTGCACGTGGGTAACGTGGCGCTTGGCGGTGGCGCTCCCGTGGTGGTGCAGTCCATGCTCAACGCCCCGGCCGATGACGCGCAGGCCAACCTCGCGCAGATCCAGCAGCTGGCCGATGCCGGCTGCGAGGTCGTGCGCATGGCCATCCCGCGCCGCAGCTGCCTGGACACGTTCCAGGCCGTGTGCGAGGAATCGCCTTTGCCCGTCGTGGCCGACGTGCACTTCGATGCGACCATCGCTATCGAGGCGGCGCGCCGCGGCGCGGCGAAGCTGCGCATCAATCCCGGCAACATCGGCGGCTTGGCGAAAACCGATGCCGTGCTCGACGCCGCCGGGCAGGCAGGCATTCCCATCCGCATCGGCGTGAACGCCGGCTCGCTCGACCAGGCGCTGGCCGAGCGCAACGATCTTTCGCTTCCCGAGAAGCTGGCCGCCTCCGCGCGCCAGTATGTGGAATACTGCGAAGGCCGCGGCTTTCACGACCTGGTGGTCAGCGCAAAGGCCCACGATGTCATGACCACGGTGCGCACGTACCGCCAACTGGCACGCGAGATCCCGCATATCCCGCTGCATATCGGCGTCACCGAGGCGGGCACCACGTTCCAAGGCGTCATCAAAAGCGCTTCCGGCCTGGGCATTCTGCTCGAGCAGGGCATCGGGGACACCATGCGCATCTCGCTCACCGACGACCCGGTCACGGAAATGCGCGCCTGCTGGTCGCTGCTCGGCGCGCTCGACCTGCGCCGCCGCAATCCCGAGCTGATCAGCTGCCCCACCTGCGGAAGGTGCCAGGTCGACCTGATCGGGCTGGCGCAGGAAGTGGAGCGGCGCATCGCCGACCTGGATAAGCCGTTGAAGGTGGCCGTCATGGGCTGCGTCGTCAACGGGCCGGGCGAGGCCGCCGACGCCGACATCGGCGTGGCCTGCGGCAAGGGCGTGGGCGTGGTGTTCCGCCACGGCCAAACCGTTCGAAAAGTGGAAGAAGGCGCCATCGTCGACGCTTTACTGGAAGAGATAAAGGACCTGTAAATGAACAACGCCAACATCACGCGCATGAGCGCCCTGTACGCTCCCACGCTCAAGGAAGATCCCACCGATGCCGAGATCGCCAGCCATAAGCTGCTGCTGCGCGCCGGCTTCATCCGCAAGACCGCTGCCGGCATCTACACGTTTCTGCCCCTGGGCAAGCGCGTGCTGACCAAGATCGAGAACATCGTGCGCGAGGAGATGAACGCATGCGGCGCCCAGGAGATCCGCATGCCCATGCTGCAACCCGAGGAGCTGTGGCAGGAGTCCGGCCGCGCCGATGCGTACGGCCCCGAGCGCATGCGCCTCAACGACCGTCACGACCACGAGTTCTGCCTCGGCCCCACCCACGAGGAGCTTATCACCGCGCTCGTGCGCGCCGAGCTGCGCTCTTACAAGCAGCTGCCGCTGAACATGTATCAGATCCAGACGAAGTTCCGCGACGAGATCCGCCCGCGCTTCGGCCTGCTGCGCAGCCGCGAGTTCGTCATGAAGGACGGCTACAGCTTCCATGACACGCAGGAATCGCTGCAGGAGGAGTACGACAGGATGTACGCGGCGTACGAACGCATCTGCGCGCGTTGCGGCCTTGAGTTCCGTCCCGTGCAGGCCGATGCCGGCCAGATCGGCGGCGCGGTCACCTGTGAGTTCCATGCGCTTGCCGAAGCCGGCGAGTCCGCGCTCGTGTACTGCGATTGCGGTTACGCCGCAAGCGACGAGGTGGGCGAGGGCCTGGCTCGCCCCACGGTCTACGACGTGCCCGAGATGCAGAAGGTGGCCACGCCCGGCGTGCACACCATCGCCGAGCTCGCCGAGTTCCTGGGTATTCCGGAATCCTCCACCGTGAAGGCGCTTTCCGGCAAGAACGACGAGGGCAAGCTCGTCGTGCTGTTCGTCCCCGGCGACCATGAGGTGAACGAGGAGAAGGCCGCCCGCGCCGCCGGCGGCTTCACCATCCTCACCGATGACGATATGGAGGCCTACGGCCTGCACAAGGGCTCCATGGGCCCGGTCGGCCTGCCCGAGGGCGCCTTCGTCATCGCGGCAAACAGCCTGAAGGCGGTGCCGAAGTGGGTCGTCGGCGCAAACGAGGACGGTTATCACTACGTGGGCGCGCAGCTTGGCAAGGACTTCAAGGTCGATCAGTGGGCCGATATCATCACCGTCAAGCCCGGCGACTGCTGCCCGAAGTGCGGTATGGAGCTCAAGGGTGCGCGCGGCATCGAGGTCGCGCAGGTGTTCCAGCTCGGCGACAAGTACTCTCGTGCCATGAACGCCACCTTCATGAACAAGGACGGCAAGGAGCAGCCGTTCATCATGGGTTGCTACGGCGTGGGCGTGTCCCGCACCCTGGCCGCTATCATCGAGCAGCATAACGACGAGAACGGCATGATCTGGCCGATGTCCGTGGCTCCGGCGCACGTGTGCATCCTGCCGCTCGCCACCGGCGACGACCTGGTGCAGCCCGCTGCCGAGAAGCTGGCCGAGGAGCTGGCGGGCCTGGGTCTGGAAGTGGTCATCGACGACCGCAAGGAGCGCGCGGGCGTGAAGTTCGCCGAGGCCGACCTGATGGGCTGGCCGCTGCAGATCGTCATGGGCAAGCGCGGCCTTGCCGAGGGCAAGGTCGAGATCAAGCGCCGCGCCACCGGCGAGCGCCGCGACATCTCGCTGGAGGCGCTCTCCGAGGCGCTGACCTTCGCCAAGGGCGCGCAGCGCCGTTGGGGCAACAACCTGAACGCCTTCGCCGGCCTGTTCGCCGGGAAGGCCGAATAGCGCTTTCGCGAGCGTGTATCCCTCACGGGCCCGGCATGCGCCGGGCCCGTTTCGGTTTTGGGGGCCTGCGTCCGGTGGGTTGCCGCGCCTGCGGTTGTTCGGGGTAGGCCTGCGTTCGGCGGGTTGCCGCGCCCGCGGCGATCGAGGCGGTTCGCGGCTGGGCGACCGTCTCTTCGCCCTTATCGTTGCTCGTAGCGCTGCGCCACCCATGTGCGCGCGGTCTGCACGAACGCCCGCGTGGCGGCCGAGGAGGTGTCCGCAGATCGCATGGCGATGGATATCTCCCGCCGCATCTCCAGATGCGGCGGGAGCACGGCCAAGGGGAGCACGGTATCTTCAAGCAGCAATCCTGGCAATATGCTGAAACCTAGCCCTTTGCTCACCATGTTCATGACGTTGTAGTCGCTATCGACGGCGAAACGCACGCGCGGTTTCACCCCGCTGTTGCGCAGCAGCGCTTCCGCTTCCTGCATCGATTTGCTTCGCGGCTGGATGAAAGGCTCCTCGGCAAGCGTTCGCACGGGGACGCGGTCGACATGTGCGAGCGCATGGTCGGGCGGCAGCAGCACCATGATCGGGTCGTCGTGCAAGGGGATGGTTTTAAGCGCCCGTTTTGCGGGCGCGACCAAAAACCCGCAATCGGCATCCCCGTGCCATAAGGCGCGTTCGAGCTCCGCTTCGTCGTCGATGCACATCAGATGCAGCTCCACGCCGGGGCATTTCCGCTCAAAGGCCTTCACCATGCCGGGAAACCAATGGGTGGAGATGCTGGTAGGTGCGGCTACGCGCACTACGCCGCGCTCCAGGCGCCTAAGCTCGGCTATTCGGCTTGCCAGCTGCCGTTCGCCGTTGCAAACGTTGGAGATCCACGGCAGCAGGTCCTCGCCTTCGGCTGACAGGTGGGCTTCCTTGTAATCACGTACGACCAATTGCACGCCCATTTCCTTTTCCAAGGAAGATATCATGCCGCTGATGCCTGATTGCGAGTAGCCAAGATCGTTCGCCGCTTGCGTGAAGCTGCCGGTTTCGGCAACGCGCAGCAGGGCCTTATATTTCGGGTTCACCATATGATGCTCCTTTGTGGGATGCAGCGGTTTTCGCTTGCGGCGGCGATGGTCTCGCGCCGCGACGATGCGGACGGGTTATCCGCACGTGCGAGCCCGGCAAGTTGGCACGATAAGCGCATGGGGGAGGCCCCCCAGCAATTGAGCATTGTAGCTGCAAGGGCTTGCTGCATTCGGCAAGGCAAAGGAGAAGGCCGCGAAGCTCCTGTTTACGCGGGGGACCGGCATCGTGGCGGCCCTTGGTGCGACCGCCGAGGCGCGTAAGGTATCGTTTCGGCTTCAACTTCGCGCTTGAGGTCGCCTGCCGGCCGGGCGTGTAGCATTATAGGCACGTAGGGGCTTGCCGAATGTGCGAGCATGTGAAGAAGGGGAGGCCGACATGGCAACGATCGGTGATGGTTTCAAGGACATCTTCCTGGCTGGCGTGGGGGCTATGGCCATCACGGGCGAGAAGGCCACGGATCTGGTGAGCACGCTTATCGCGAAGGGCGAGCTTACCGTCGAGCAGGGCAAGCAAATCAACACCGAGCTTGCGCACAAGGCGGCGAACGCCGCGCAGTCCGCGCGCTTCGATGCGCTTGAGGCGCGCATGTCGGTCATGACCCCCGAGGAGCGCGAGGCCTTCGCCGCGAAGGCGGCCGAGATCGCAGCGCGCCCGGCGGCGCAGCCTGTGCAGGAACAGCCGCAGGCCGAGGACTCCCAGGAGCCTTCCGAGCAGGCCGAAGCGTCCGCTGAGCAATAGGGGTCGCGTGCTTCCATGGCCGGCAACACGCTATTGAAGTACTTCTTCTCGTCGGGTTCCGAGGTGGACCCCGAGGGGCAGTTCAACCTTACGCGCAAATCGCGCACGCAAAGGCTGCGCGAGATATATACCATCATGCAGAAGCATCACTTCACGAAGGGGTTCACGCCCGAATCCTTCCGCAGCATGCTGGAGGGCTTGGGCCCCAGCTTCGTGAAGATCGGGCAGACGCTTTCCACCCGTTCGGAGATCTTGCCCAAGGCTTATTGCGATGAGCTGAAGAAGCTGCAGGCAAGGTCGAAGCCGCTTCCGTTCGATGAGATGCTTGCGGCCATGGACTCCATCTACGGGGACGAACGCGAAAAGCTGTTCGCAGAGATCGACCCCAAGCCGCTCGGAAGCGCCTCCTTGGCGCAGGTGCACAAGGCGCGTCTTGCCGACGGTAGCGTGGTGGCGGTGAAGATCCAGCGGCCAGGCGTGCGCGCCACCATGGCGCAGGATATCGATATCATGCGTATCGTGGCTCGGCAGGCGTCGCGTTTCATCAAAGACGGGCAGATGCTCGACTTGCGCGATGTGGTCGAGGAGCTGTGGGCAACGTTTCTCGAGGAAACGGATTTCAAGCGCGAAGCGGCCAACTTGCAGGAGTTCGCGCTGCTGAACAAGGATGTGGCCTTCATCGCGTGCCCGAAGGTGTATCCCGAGCTGTGCCGCGAGAACATTCTGGTTATGGAGTACGTCGACGGCATCCCCATCGACGATTTCGAGAAGCTGCGCGCTGCAGGATACGACTTGCAGGAGATCGGTGAGAAGATCCTGGACAACTATGCCACGCAGGTGCTGGATTTCGGCTTTTTCCACGCCGACCCGCATCCGGGCAACATGCTGGTGCGCGATGGGAAGATCGTCTACATCGACCTTGGCATGATGGGCCGCTTATCCCCGCGCGACCGCGCGGGGTTCGGCTCCATCATCAACGCCGTGGGGATGCAGAGCGCTTCAGAGCTCAAAGACGCCCTGCTGGCGTTCGCCATCCAGCGCGACAACAACGCCATCGACCATACGCGCTTTCTGGCAGACCTTGATCTGCTGCTGAAAGACTACGGCTCATGCGACGTCAGCGCCATCGATGTCGGTCAGCTGCTTTCGGACATCCTCAACCTCACGCGCCAATGCAAGGTCACGCTGCCGCCGTCCATCACCAGCGTATCGCGCGGCATCGTCACCCTTGAGGGCACCGTCATGCCGCTCATACCCAATGAGAACATGGTGTCCATCATCAACGCGCATATCCAGCGCACGAAGGATGTGAAGGCTGAGATGATAAGCGCCATGCAGGAGCTGGCGCTGGCGTTGCGCGCCGCAGGCTCGGGCACGCTGGATACGGCGAAGTATGCAGGTCAGGCGCTGCACATGCTCACGCGCGGGCAGGTTAAGGTGAACATGGAGGTCCTGGGCTCCGAGGCGCCCATGCGCAGCCTTTCGATCATCATCAACAGGCTGTCGCTGGGCATCATCGTGGCAGGCCTGTTCATCGGCTCGTCCATGGTCGCCCTGTCCACCATGGAGCCGCGCGTTCTCGGGGTTCCCGTGCTGTCCTTCTTCGGATATCTGGGCGCGTTGGTGCTGTCCATCTGGGTGGTCACGGATATCTTGCGCAAGCGACGTTAGCGCTTGTTACGACTTCATCTTCGTCTCCGTCTTGCATTTCGGGCACACTACGCGCATCGTTCCCTTTCCGCGGGGCACGGAAAGCTCCTGCCCGCAATTCTTGCAGCGGAAGTACTTCGTGGTCTTGCGGTTGGACCATTTCTTCTTCGCAAGTTCGTAGCTGCGGCGGGGTTTGGCGGATAGGCGCAGGTACTTCTGGTTCTCTTGGCGGCGTTTCCCGATGTTTTTCGAGCAGGTGCGCCAAATGGCCAGCGCCATCGCCGCAAGCGCGACATAGGAAAGCCACCCGCAATGCGGCAGGATGGAAGCTAGCATGGTGATGATACCCAGCGCTACCAGCGCGTTTCCAAGGTCGTCGTTGCCGTAACGGCCTTGCATCCATACGGCAGTGCGTTGAGCCAATCGTTGGAAGAAGTTTTTCATAGAGGTGCCTAACGTTTTGGTGGTGCGGCGTATCGCGCCCCGTAAGGTGAGTTTGCAGCCTTGCGGGGCGCGGTGTTTACTGTATTGCTCTTTGCCTAGGGGGCGAGGTGCGTGCTGGCGGGCGTTACCTAATGGTTCCCTTTTTTCAGCACGGTTTTGCGACAGGGGCGAATCGTTGCGGGGCGACGCGTCCGTCTCCGACTCCGACCAAGCCCGCGTCTTATCGCAGGGACGTGTTCGCTCGATCAAGGATATCCTTCACCGTCTGCGGCTGCTGGTCGCGCAGCAGCGGGAAGGGCACCGGGGAAGCGGGGTCGTTCTCGAACCGGTCGGTCAGGAACTTCACGTACCAGGTGACGTCGTGCCATTGCCCGCACGTGAAGCCGGCATGTCGTTGATGCCCCATCACTTCGAAGCCGAGGCCTTCGTGCAGGCGCTGGCTGGGGTCGTTCGGGCTGGTGACAATACCGTACACCGCTTTGATGCCCTGTGCGGCGCATAGCTCGATGAGCGCGTGGTACAGCACGGCGCCCAGGCCATGGCCTTGCGCGGCGGGCGCAAGATACACGGAAAGCTCGGAGTTCCATCGGTATGCGCCGCGGTCGCGCAGCTCATGGGCGTAAGCGTAGCCAACCACCTTGCCGTCAATCTCGGCAACCAGGTAGGGATGGGCGGCAAGCACGCCGTCCGTGCGGGCCTGAAAGGCCTCGCACGTGGGAATTTCTTCCTCGAAAGTTATGGACGTGTCTATGTAGGGCGCGTAGATGCCCAAGATGGCGTCGGAGTCGGCGCTGGTCGCAAGGCGGATGACGGGAGTGGTCATGAAAAGGGCTCCTTCTCGTTTTCGATTAAGAGCCCATGGTACTACTGCTTTGCGGGGGTTGCGTGACGGTCGAGACGCCGCTCGATTACTACGCTGGACTTTTCTGTGCCAAGATCAGCTCGACTTCGTCATCGGCCGGTTCGTGATTCGGGCACGCTTTGCCGGCGCGATGCGGGCGGATCGCGGGATATGCTGCGGCCTCGCCTGTTCCAACGCCGGGCGGTCCCGGCTTGTTTCCATGAAGCCCAAGCCTTCTTGCGTCGGGTGCGCGCGATATGGAAAACGCTACGAATCGTCGATGTTTGCGGTATACTCCGTAGGCACATGCATAGACGAAGACAGCGGCGCGCATCATCGCGGTCGGCAGAGACGGGTTTCATCGGCTGAAAGGACCCGGGCGGCAGGCGCACCGATTCCCTTCCGAGCATCATGGCTGAAAGCGGGGCGCGGCAAGCGCGGACGTTTTAGTAGGCCGTGGCGGCAGCCCTCCGTTATCGGGGCGAATGAAGCGGGCGGTTCGCGCAGGTGCGCGTCCGTCAACCAAGGTGGTACCGCGAGAGCCTTCTCTCGTCCTTGGACTGGGTAAATCCCAGGCCAAAGGCGAAGAGGGCTCTTTTTTGTTGGCCGCATACGGCGGCCGTCGGCAAATGTGGAAAGGATCGGACACATGGCAATCGTGGACGAGCTGTCGGCGTTGCGCACGAGCACGCTGGCCGCCATCGAACAGGCTGCGGACACTTCCGCGCTCGAGGAGGTGCGCGTGGCGGTGCTGGGCAAGGCCGGCACGCTGACGGGCTACCTGCGCGGCATGGGCCAGGTGGCGAAGGAGGAGCGCGCCGCCGTGGGCAAAGCGGTGAACGAGGTGCGCGGCGCCGTCGAGGCGGCGCTCGAGGAGCGCAAGCGCGCGCTTGCCGCCAAGGAGCTTGAGGCGGCTATCGATGCGGCGGCCGTCGACGTCACGCTGCCTGGCCGCGGCCAGCAGGTGGGCACGCGTCATCTCATCAACGCCATCACCGATCAGATCTCCGAGATCTTCCTGGGCTTGGGCTACACCGTGGCCCAAGGCCCCGAGGTGGAAACCGACTACTATAACTTCGAGGCGCTCAACGCCCCGGCAGATCACCCCAGCCGTAGCATGCAGGACACCTTCTACGTGGTCGACCGCTCCGGCGAGGAGTCCGCGGTGCGCGGCGAGTCCAAGGTGCTGCTGCGCACGCAGACCTCCGGCGTGCAGGTGCACGTCATGGAGCAGCAGAAGCCGCCCATCTACATCATCGCCCCGGGCAAGGTGTATCGCCGCGATGTCGCCGACCCCAGCCATCTGCCGCAGTTCACGCAGATCGAGGGCCTGGTCGTCGACAAGGGCATCTCGTTCGGCGACCTGAAGGGCACGCTCGACTACTTCTGCAAGCAGATGTTCGGCCCCGATCGCAAGACGCGCTTCCGCGCCCACTACTTCCCGTTCACCGAGCCTTCTGCCGAGGCCGACGTCAGCTGCGGCGTGTGCGGCGGCACGGGTCATCTGCACGATGGCGAGCGCTGCCGCATGTGCAAGGGCACGGGCTGGCTGGAGATCTTGGGCTGCGGCATGGTCGACCCCAACGTGCTCAGCATGTCGGGCATCGACCCGGAGGAGTATTCGGGCTTCGCGTTCGGCGTGGGCGTCGAGCGCGTTGCGTGCTTGAAGTACAACGTCCCCGACCTGCGCATGCTGCTCGAGGGCGATATGCGCTTCCTTCGCCAGTTCTAGCCCCGTTTGCTCGACGGCGACAAGGTCGCTCGGCGGCGCGGATCGGCGGAACCTAGCTCGGGTTTTCCGCTTTCGGCGCACGGGCGATGGCCGTGCTCGGCTTGGTCGGATGCGTTTGATACGGCGCTTCGCCACCCAGGCCGATCCCGGCAAGCTCTGCCGTCCCACTGATTTTCATCGGCTTTGGCCGATGTCATAGAAAGAGAATGTCATGAAAGTATCGCTGAAATGGCTGAACGAATACGTTGAGGTCCCTACGGACATCAAGGCGTTCTGCGACAAACTCGACCTTACGGGAACGGGCGTGGAGGGCGTTGAGACGCTTGGCGCCGCGTTCGACCACGTGGTAACTGCCAAGGTCCTTAAAAAGGAACATCATCCCGACTCCGATCATATGTGGGTGTGCTCGGTCGACGTGGGCGGGCTCAACGTCGACAAAGAAGGCAACCCCGAGCCGCTGCAGATCGTCTGCGGCGCCCAGAATTTCAACGAGGGCGACCATATCGTCACCGCCATGGTGGGCGCGGAGCTGCCCGGCGACGTGAAGATCAAGAAGTCCAAGCTTCGCGGCGTCGCCAGCTTCGGCATGAACTGCTCCGCGCGCGAGCTCGGCTTAAGCGGCGACCACGACGGCATCATGATCTTGCCCGAAGACGCCCCGGTGGGCGTGCCGTTCGCCGAATATGCCGGTCTCACCGACACCGTGCTCGACCTGGAGATCACCCCGAACCGCCCCGACAGCCTCTCCATCGCAGGCCTGGCTCGCGAGGTGGGCGCGATGTACCGTCGCGACTGGAACGACCCGCTGGCGGAGATGGCGGCCAAGCTCCAGCTCGACGCCTCCGCAACCCCCGTTGACGAAGAGGTCCAGATCACGGTCGAGGACGCTAAGCGCTGCCCGCGCTACACGGCGCGCGTCATCCGCGGCTGCAAGGTGGGCCCCAGCCCCGACTGGATGGTCGAGCGCCTTGCGGCCATCGGCCAGCGTTCCGTCAACAACATCGTCGACGTCACGAACTACATCCTGTTCCTGTTCGGCCAGCCGCTGCACGCGTTCGACCTGGACAAGCTGAAGAATGCCGATGGTCGTGCGCACATCGTGGTGCGCGCCGCGCAAGACGGCGAGCCGCTGACCACGCTTGACGGCGAGAAGCGCACCCTTACCAGCGACATGACCGTCATCTCCACCCCTGAGCAGGGCGCGGTTGCCTTGGCCGGCGTCATGGGCGGCCTTGACACCGAGGTGACCGATGATACGGTGAACATCCTGCTGGAAGCCGCCACGTTCGAGGCGGGCCGCACCAGCCGCACCAGCCGCAACCTTGGGCTTATCAGCGAAAGCTCCATGCGCTATGAGCGCGGTGTGGACGACCACGGCGTCGAGGCGCGTTCCGCCGCCGCGGCGGCCCTCATCGTGGAGGTTGCCGGCGGCACCGTAAGCGCCGCCGCGGCCGACGACCAGGGCATCATCGACGTGTGGCCCGAGCCCAGCACCGCCGCGCAGCTGAAGTTCCGCATCCCGCGCTTCCGTTCCATGATGGGTGCCCAGATTCCGCGCGAGTTCATCGTCGAGATTCTGGAGCGCTTGGGCTGCAAGGTCGAAGATACCGCCGACGAGGATGTGCTGGACGTGGTTTCCCCCACGTTCCGTCCCGATCTGCCGCGTGAGATCGACCTGTACGAGGAGGTGCTGCGCCTGTACGGCATGGACCTCATCCCCGAGACGCTGCCCGGCGGCCGCGGCCGCTTCGGCGTGCGCTCCCATATGGAGCACGTGCTGGATACCGTCAACCGCACCATGACGGCGTCCGGCCTCAACGAGACCATGACGTATTCCTTCGCCGAGCCCACCGAGCTCGAGCGTCTGCGCATGCCCGTCGAGGGGCTGGGCGACCCCGTGGAGCTCATCAACCCCATGAACTCCGACCAGTCGGTCATGCGCCAGAGCATCATCCCGGGTCTTTTGCGCTCGGTGGCGCACAATCAGGCTCGCGGCGTGAAGAACATCCAGCTCTACGAGCAGGGCATGGTGTTCTTCGCCCATGAAGGCAAGAAGCAGCCCAAGGAGCGCCGTCGCCTGGCCGGCGTCATGGCCGGCGCGTTCGGCGATGCGGCCTGGAACGTGCAGCCTGCGGCGTTCGATTTCTTCGATGGCAAGGGCGTCGTGGAGAACCTGATGCGCGAGCTGGCCATCCCGAAGGTCCGCTACAAGGCGCTGTCCGCGCAGGAGGCCCCGCATCTGCAGCCCGGCCGCGCCGCCCAGGTGCTCTCCGGCGGCACGGTGCTCGGCTGGGTGGGCGAGCTGCATCCGCTGGCTTGCGCCGCCTATGACGCGCAGGCGCCCGTGGTCGCCTTCGAGCTGGACGTCGAGGCGCTCGCCAAGGCCTGCCGCCCTGCGCGCGACTACGTCGACGTGCCCACGTTCCCGGCCGTTTCCATCGACCAGGCGTTCGTGGTTGACGAGGACGTTACGCATGAGCGTCTGGAGCAGTGCATGTCGTCTGCGGGCGGCAAGCTGCTGGCCGAGGTGCGCCTGTTCGACGTGTACCGCGATTCCGAGCGTATCGGTCAGGGCAAGAAGTCCATGGCATACGCGCTGACGTACCGCGCCGCCGATCGCACGCTTACCGGCGAAGAGGTCGACAAGGCTCACGCGAAGCTGGTGAAGAAGGTCTGCGGCGCCACCGGCGCCGAGGTCCGCGCGTAAAGGCGATCAGCCCACGCGTCCAGGGAAGCCGCCGAGTTCATGCCCGGCGGTTTCCTTGTTTCAGGCGGATTCTAAGACTTAACCATGGCTAACAGCGTTACAATGGAGCGCAAACGAAAGGATGCGGTATGTACGATAATCTGAAAAGCCCCGGTCGTAACGACGAATGTTGGTGCGGCAGCGGGCGCAAATACAAGAAGTGCCATCTCGATTTCGACGAGCGTCTGCAAAGCCTCTATGAGCAGGGCTTCGAGGTTCCCCAGCGCAGCTTGCTGAAAACGCCGGAGGAGATCGAAGGCATCAAGAAAAGCGCTGCCATCAACATCGGCGTGCTGGACCTTGTGGCCGAGCGCATCGGCGCGGGCATCACCACCGAGGAGATCGACAAGTGGATCTACGATTACACCGTCGAGCATGGCGGCATCCCGGCCGACCTTGATTACGAGGGTTACCCGAAAAGCGTTTGCACGTCCATCAACGAAGTGGTCTGCCACGGCATCCCGTCGCCTGACGATGTGCTAAAAGACGGCGATATCGTCAACGTCGACTGCTCCACCATCCTGGACGGCTACTATTCCGATTCCTCGCGCATGTTCTGCATCGGCGAGGTGTCCGACGAGAAGCGTCGCTTGGTGGAGGAAACCAAGAAGGCGTTGGAAGCCGGTCTTGCCGCGGTGAAGCCGTGGGGATTGCTGGGCGATGTGGGCGCCGCGGTGCACGAATACGCGCACGCGCAGGGCTTCTCGGTGGTCCGCGAGTTCGGCGGCCATGGCATTGGCTTGGAGTTCCATGAAGATCCCTTCGTAAGCCACGTGTCCGACCCCGGAACGGGCATGGTGCTGGCTCCGGGCTGCTGCTTCACCATCGAGCCGATGATCAACATGGGGAGCCATGATATCGATATGACCGACCCCAATGGGTGGACCGTCCGCACCGCGGACCGCAAGCCCTCCGCTCAGTGGGAAGTGCAGCTGGTGGTCACGGAAACCGGCTATGAGCTTCTGAGCTGGTAATCTTTCATCCCGGCAGGGGAATTGGGCAATAGCGTCCTCCTTTGCCGGGATTTTTTCCAACTTTATAACGAACAAACGTACGAAATCGTGTTATACTCCCGTCAACACATCAGAGCCAGTGCAAGCGCCTCCTTCCAAGGTCGCCCGTAGATGGCAGCGGTGTTCCTCGCTGCCCGTTCCACGCTTGCAAGATCCTCTCCGTTTTTGGAACAATCGAAGAAGGTGTTTGCCATGTCCGGTAACGGGTCTGCGTCTTGCTGCGCGCAACCAGGTGCATTGGTGGTTATAGCGGCGCTTCCGCTCTGCCAGTTGCACGATGCACTCGATTCAATGGAGTATCAGCTGTTCGAAGAGGGCTTTATCCCGGTGGGATACGACGGAGAAGGCGCTCATGATTGGCCAGATCTCGATCCTCTGGAGTATGGATCGGCCCTCGACCGGGTTTTGCCCGGCGCTTTCCCGCTTCGGTGCGCATGTGTTATGGATTGCGCTGATGCCGTATCCCTTGTGCAGGAGGTCGGACATGTTGTGCTCTGATCTTCTTTGGGATGCGCAGTCGGTGTCTCGAAAACAGGTGCCCACGTTACAGGATGTCTTTCTGTGCTGCGATAGGGAAACGCTGCTTTCCGTGGTCGAACAGGGCTATGCACGTCGTTTGCCGGGGTGGGGTCAGGCAACTCCGCAGCAGCGTCGCGTCGCCCGCAAGCGCATGGGTCGCGCTTTGGAGGCCATGCTCGACTGCGCGGTGAAGCGCAAAAGCGGCAAAGCCCTGTGCATATTCCCCGAAGAGCGCTTCGTCGTGCATGCGCGGCGGGGCCAGGCATGCATCGAGCGTTTGGTGCAGGCGCGCGTGGCGGATCTGTCTGCGGGCGCCGTGCGGCAAGGCGTCGCTGAAGGTGCGTGCCTGTTCGGCTGTGCTCCCTGGTCGCAAGTTCTTTCGTATCGCGTATGGCTCGAAGGCCCCTGGGATTGCTGCGAGCGCTACATGGTCCTTGCAAGCGCGTTCTGGCATCTGACGCATCAAGCGCCGGTGTCGAGGCAAGGTGAATCGAGTTTCGGGGCCTTCAACGCATCATCGGAAAGCGCCCCTTCAAAGACAGGCGCGCAATCCCTGCCTCGTTGCGATTGCTCGTTCGCAAGCTGCGAAGGCGCGTTGCCTCCGGCAGACTCCGTTGGCAGGCTTGCGGCGGTGCGAGCCGCTTCCATGGGCTTGTATGTTCCCGATGCCTTGGAAGAAGCGTGTCAGGAACGCCTTATCGCCAGGGTCGATAAACTTAATCAGGTCTGTGAGGGGGATTTTCTCAACAGGGTGGAAAACCTTATGGGCCGGTTGCAGGCAGCATAGCGTCCCGCAATGAAAAGGGCCGCTCGAATGAGCGGCCCTGAGGTACCTTGAAAAGCTATATCGACTAGCCTTCGATCTCCACCAGCGTGATCTCGAAGTTCAGGTCCTTGCCTGCCAGTTCGTGGTTCATGTCAAAGGTTGCCACGCCGTCTTCGATCGATTGCACGAACACGGGGAAGATCTGGCCGTCGCCGCTTTGCATGTACACCGTCTGGCCAACGGGAAGCTCGTTGCCGTTGGGAATCTGATCCAAGGGGATGCGCTGCACCAGCTCCTCGTTGCGCTCTCCATAGGCGTCGGCAGCGGGGATGTGCACGGTCTTGGTCTCGCCTTGCTCCATAAGCTCGACGGCGGCATCGAAGCCGGGGATCATCTGCCCGGCCATGCACGTGAACTCCAAGGGCTCGCCGCGATCCAGGGAAGAGTCGAACTTCGTGCCGTTGTCCAGCGTGCCGGTGTAATGAACCTTGACCTTTTTGCCTTTGTTGCTCATCGAAACGTCTCCTGTCGTATGGGTATTTCGCTCGGTTAAGTCTACCCGACAAACCTGAGGCCGGGCTCGGTAATGACGGGGGAACCGCGAAAAGTTCCCTTGCTGTTGCTTTACGCTTCCTTGGATTCCCTCTCTGCCAGGTCAGCAAGCGTGACCCGTTGGGCTACAAGACGGGAAAGGGGTACAAGGAGTGCGCGGTCATCGGGATTCAGGCCGTTTTCAGCCAACCCGATAACGCGGTCGCACAGGTCGGCTACCGGCGCTCCGTAAACATGAGCGTTGTAGCCGTGTTCCATCAAGGCATCTTTCGACCTCTCGAAAGCATCGGCGTCTACATTGGCAAAGAGGGCTTCAAGCTGCTGCAGGTTGCCTTCGTTGTAGAACAAGCCCTTGATAAGGGCGGCATAGGCGATCACGTAGGGGATGGGCATGGAGTCCGCCGGGCGGATTTCCAAGTACGTTTTCAGCCGCACGTCGGGGAATTGCATGGAAACCGCGTGCTCCACCTGCTTTCGGGTCATCGGCTTGTCGGCGTACAGCTGTCCAAAGGTCTGTTCGCAGTAGCGCCAGCCCTCATTCTCATCGGGCGCTACTATAGCGGGCGTGTCCAGCACGTACTCCGCATAGTCCTCGAATGTGAAGCCGCTCGAAAGCGCGCCGGGCACAAGGCCGCATCGGTCGCCGTCGGTGTGGCGCCATATGTCGGTCCTCATCAGTTTATGGGAGCGGGGCTTGCCTTCGAATACCGGCGAATTGTCGCAGATCAGGCTTAAGATAGGGGTAAGCGCATAAGCGATCCTCATTTTGCGAAGGCAATCCTGCTCGCTTGTGTAGTCGATGGAGATCTGCGTTGAAGCGCTGCCTCGCATCATGCAGGGGCCGTAGATGTCCTTTGCGCTAAGATATCGGTTCATGAACGCGTAGCGACGTTTAGGTATCAAGTCCAGGCTGCGTGCCGTGGCGGTGGGATGGTAACCTTGCGCTACCACATGCATGCCTTTGGGGGCAAGCAGGTCATCAAGCGTTTTCCGATATGCGGTAAACGTCTCCTGGGCCTTTTTCAAATCATCGAACGGCCCCGCCGATAATTCGATTTGGGCGGCAGGCTCGATGGTGATCGCCTCTCCCGGGCGAGCTACGCCAAGAAGGTCGCCCTCTTCGTCTACCGTCGCTTGCGGATAGGATTCCCTTAGCTGTTCAAGCAGATGTGCGATGCCGTTCTCCTCGCTGTACGAGACGGGGGAGCCGTCGGCGCGCACAACGGTCTGTTCCAGCTCGATACCCAGTTTCTCGTGCGATTCAGCGGGTTTGATGCCGCTTCGGAAAAAGGCCGTCAACGCTTCGATATTGCGTTTGCGAGCAGGTTGGGAGGCGTCGCCGCTGGCGACGTCGGTATGATTTTCGGGGGCTGGAATATTCATGTAACAAGCTCCTTGGCCGGTAATATCGCTGCAATCATACGCCAGTTTGGCTACAATAGGCCTTCAGTCGGCAGCCTTTGTAGGTAATCTGACACTATGAACTGTTCTATTTGAAGATGAAGACGGGGCCGGGTTTGGACGTGCATATCACAAAAAGAACAGCGCTTTTGTTGCTGCTCGACATCATCGCCACGTATCTGTCGTATTGGCTTGCATCTATTCTTACCAACGTGAAGGGAGAGGTGTTCGTCAATAACGAGATCTACTTCGTGCTGGGTATCCTCGCGTTTATCAATGTCGTGGTTTTGGCGACGTTTCGCCTGTACAACAATTTATGGGAATATGCCAGCATCGATGAGGTCATCCAAATCGTCGGCGCAACCGTGCTCGGCACGTTGGGCGGCGCCGTGTTTCTGTGGATTATCGGTACCAGGCTTCCCATCAGGGTATTCGTTGTTTCCTGCTTCCTTCTGATCTTCTTCATGGGCGGCATCCGCTTCGTGTTCCGCTTTATGCGTCAAAAGGGAAGGGCTATCGCCTCGTCGCAGCGCACATGCGACCGCCCGCGCACGCTGGTGGTCGGTGCGGGCGAAACGGGCTCGTTGGCAATCGGGCGCATGGCGTCGAAAGACCCGCTCATGCCTGGTATCCCCATCGTTGCCACTGACGATGATCCTGCAAAGCGGGGTCAACGCATCCATGGTGTGAAGGTCTCTGGCGGAACCCCTGACATCGTCGATCTGGTCGATCGCTACGATATCGAGCAGATCGTCGTAGCCATCCCCTCGTCCACGCCAGAGGAGCGTAAGCGCATTTACGGCGAATGCACGAAAACGGATTGCCGTTTGCGCACGCTGCCTAACGTTCGCGCTTTGTCTCTCGACGAAATCGGGGATGTGAGCTTGCGCGACGTCGATGTGGCGGACCTGCTTGGTCGCGAGGAGATCGTTCTGAATACCCGTGCGGTTTCCGGCTACATCGCTGGCGAAACCGTGCTGGTCACTGGCGGCGGCGGTTCCATCGGCAGCGAGCTGTGCCGTCAGCTGTGCACGGTGGCGCCTGCTCGCATCGTTATCTTCGATATATATGAAAACGATGCGTACATGCTGCGCAACGAGCTTCTGTCCGAATACGACGACATCGATATCATCATCGAGATCGGCAACGTATGCGACAAGGAGCGCGTCAACGAGGTGTTCGCGAAGTATCGTCCGGGTGCGGTGTTTCATGCGGCTGCCCATAAACACGTTCCCCTTATGGAGCATTGCCCGCGCGAGGCTGTTCACAACAACGTGTTCGGTACGTTGAATGCCGTTCGCGCCGCTGATGCGTACGGGGCGGCGCGCTTCATCTTCATCTCCACCGATAAGGCGGTTAACCCCACAAGCGTCATGGGGGCGACCAAGCGCATGGGCGAAATGATCGTGCAGTACTATGCGCGCACATCGAAAACCATTTTCACCGCAGTGCGTTTCGGCAACGTGCTCGGCTCTAACGGCAGCGTGATCCCCGTCTTCCAGCGCCAAATCGCCGCTGGCGGGCCCGTTACCGTTACGCATCCGGACATCGAGCGTTTCTTCATGACCATCCCCGAGGCGTCGCGATTGGTCATCCAAGCGGGAGGCATGGCGCACGGCGGCGAGATCTTCATTTTGGATATGGGCGAACCCGTCAAAATCGTCGATTTGGCAAAAGGCCTTATCCAGCTGCAAGGCCTTACGCCGGACGTGGATATCAAAATAGAGTTTACGGGTCTGCGTGAAGGTGAGAAGATGTACGAGGAACTGCTCATGGACGAGGAGAGCACGCTTCCCACCGATAACCAGTCCATCATGATCTCCACGGGCCAGGAAATCAGCTATGATCAGGTTGCCTCGAAGCTCGATGAGTTGGAAAACGCGCTTTCGGCAACTGATGGGGAAGCTATTCGCATGCTTGAACAGGCGGTCCCAACGTACCATTACACCTCGAATGGGAAGGGCATAGTATGAGCATCAAATGCGGTATCGTCGGTGCAGCCGGCTTCGCTGGCATAGAGCTGGTCCGAGTTGCGCTGCGGCACCCCGAGTTCGAATTGGTTGCCGTTACCTCCAATGAGCTTGCCGGAACCCCCGTGGCCAAGGAGTACCCTTGCTTCACGGGAGCTACCGACCTTGCCTTCTCCAGGCATGACGATCCCGTTCTCGATCAGTGCGATGTCGTGTTCCTTGCCGTGCCCCATACCGCGGCAATGGCAATGGCCCCTCGCATCGTCGATCGCGGGGGCGTGGTGGTCGACCTGTCCGCCGATTTCCGCTTAAAGGACCCTGCGGTTTACGAGCGGTGGTACAAAGTTCCTCATACTCAAACCGAGCTGCTCAAGCGCGCCGCCTTCGGCTTGCCCGAGCTGTTCCCCGACGATCTCATCGCCGCCGCGCAGCAGCGCAAGGAAGGCAAAGGGGCGGTCGTCGGTTGCGCCGGCTGCTATCCCACGGCAACCACGCTTGCTGCAGCGCCTGCCGTGCGTCTTGGCCTTGTCGATGACAAAGCTCCAATCGTCGTAGACGCTATTTCCGGTGTGACGGGCGCAGGCAAGAAGGCTACGGCGCGCACTCATTTCTGCTTCGCCAACGAGAATCTCGAGGCTTACGGCGTGGCAACGCATCGCCACACGCCTGAAATCGAGCAGATCCTGGGTGTTTCCGACCGCTTGGTGTTCACCCCCCATTTGGCGCCGCTGAACAGAGGCCTTCTGTCTACGGTGAACCTGCCCTTGGCAGCCGGGGCAACGCGCGATGTGACGAAGATCGTCGAGAGCTATAAAGAGTTCTATCGAGACAGCGCGTTCGTGACGGTGCTCGATGCTGGGGTTATGCCCAAGACGTCTTCCGTCGTGGGCACGAATTGCGCTCACATCGGGCTTGCCGTCAATGAGCGGGTCGGCATGCTCATTGCCGTCGGAGCTATAGACAACCTCTGCAAAGGCGCTGCTAATCAAGCTGTTCAGTGCGCTAACATTGTATTCGGGCTGCCAGAGGACCTTGGCCTCGATAAGGTGGCGGTTCCCGTATAGCCAATCCGCCCGCCGTTTCGGCGGGCGTTTCAGAAGGAGGGCGTAATGACTCATGCAGTTTCCGCTGCGTCTAAGGGGGACGCGGTGAAGCCTCTGCATAACGTAAACACCGCCGACTCCTACGCAGATCTGCCGTTTTTGCCGGCAGGCGGCGTTGCGTCGGCGAAGGGCTTCAAGGCTTGCGGCATCCATGCAGGATTCCGCGCCGACCCAAAGCGTCTGGATTTCGCATTGGTGGCAGCCGATCAGCCGGCGGCGTGTGCCGCGGTGTTCACCACGAACGTGTTCTGCTCGGCTCCGGTCACGGTGTCCAAGGAGCACCTTGATGGTGCTGGGTACGGCATCGCGCGCGCAGTGGCTATCAACTCGGGTATCGCAAATGCGGCTACCGGGGACAAGGGCCTACAGACGGCGCGCCAATCGTCCGGCATCGTCGCCGATGCCCTCGGTTGCCCGGTGCAAGAGGTTTTGGTGGCGTCCACGGGCGTTATCGGTCAGCATCTGCAGATGGAGCCGTTCGAAAGCGGCGCGCCTTTGGCCGCATCGGCGCTGTCTGCTGCGGGAGGCGCCGATGCGGCTCGCGCTATCATGACGACGGACACCAAGCCGAAGGAATTCGCCGTAACGTTTAGCGGTAACGGTTTGGGCTATGACGGATGCATGTTCACGGTGGGCGGCATGGCAAAGGGCTCGGGCATGATCATGCCCAATATGGCCACCATGATCAGCGTCATCACCACCGATGCGCCCGTGGCTGCAAATCACCTGCATGAGGCCCTTTCGAAGGCGGTCGGGATCAGCTTCAACAAGATCACCGTCGACTCCGATACCTCCACGAACGACTCGTGCTTCCTTCTGGCAAGCGGTGCGGCGGCACCGCAAGGCGCTGCGTGCATGCAGCCCGGCACGTCTGCTTTCGACGCATTCGAAAACGCGCTGCGCACCGTCTGCGTCGCGCTTGCCCGCGAGATGGCGATCGATGGCGAAGGTGCTACGCGCCTCATCACCGTTAACGTAGCGGGGGCGGCGAATCCGGAGGATGCGGACAAGGCGGCGCGCACCGTGGCCAATTCGCCGCTGGTGAAAACAGCGGTTTACGGGCACGATGCTAATTGGGGCCGTATCGCCGCAGCGCTCGGCAGGTCCGGTGCGACGTTCTCCCAAGGCGATGTGGCCATCGACATCATGGGGCTTCCGGTATGCAGAAAAGGCTTAACCGTGGAATTCGACGAGGACGAGGCGCTTCGTCGTTTCGAGGAGCCCGAAGTGGTCATCGACGTCGACCTTGGCGTTGGTAACTGTGCAACAACCATGTGGACATGCGATTTCTCGCACGAATACGTCACTATCAATGGAGATTACCGCTCATGAAGTACGCAAAGGATACGCGCCCTGAGGGCGCATCAACGGAGGCAGCTAAGATCCTCGTCGAAGCGCTGCCGTGGATCAAGAATATTACTGGCAAAACCGTCGTCATCAAGTACGGCGGATCTGCCATGGTCGATGAGAAGCTGCGCGCGGATGTCATGAGCGACATCGTGCTGCTCAAGATCGTCGGCGTGAACCCCGTCATCGTCCACGGTGGCGGAAAGGCCATCACCAGGGCGATGGATCTCATGGAAATCCCCGTTGAGTTCAAGGACGGCCAGCGTGTTACCACGCCCGAGGCCATGAATCTAGTCCGCACCGTCCTTATGGGCGAGGTCAACCAGGAATTGGTCGAGGCCTTGAACCATCATGGCAATTTTGCCGTGGGCGTCTCCGGTGCTGATGGCGGCGTTATCGTAGCTGAGCAGGCAAGTCCTGATTTGGGTCGTGTCGGCCGCATCACGCGCATCAACCGCCCTCTGCTCGACGACTTGGTGGCATCGGATTATATTCCGGTTATCGCATCGGTCGCAATCGGAGAGGACGGCGGCTTCTACAACGTCAACGCCGACATGGTTGCGGGCCACATCGCCGCCGCCATCGGCGCTCATAAGGCGGTGTTCCTTACCGACGTCGACGGCCTGTACGAGAATTTCGAGGATAAAAGCTCGCTCATCTCCAACCTCACCGTGTTCGAGGCGCGCTATATGGTCGAGAACAACGTGGTGTCCACGGGCATGATCCCGAAGCTGAAGTCGTGCATCCATGCGCTGGAAAACGGTGTGCAGCGTGCGCATATCATCAACGGGACCACGCCTCATTCTCTGCTGCTCGAAATGCTTACCAGCACCGGTGTCGGCACGACCATGCATTCCACCGAGGAGGCCTATCGTTTCGACAGCCACCCTCTGGGCAAATTCGCTTCGAAGCTTCTGGAGAACCGTGAAGAAGTCGAGGCCGCTCAGAAGGCCTCTATCCAGAGTTCTTCCGTACATTAAAGCAATCGTTACCTTACGAAGGAAGTTGATAGCATGTCGCTAGAGCAACAACAGGAACTTGAGTCGCAATATGTGATGCATACGTTTGCTCGTAAGCCCGTCGAGCTCGTTTCCGGCAAGGGCATGGAAGTCGAAGATGCCGAGGGCAATACATATCTCGACTTCATCGCGGGCATCGGCGTGTGCAGTCTCGGCCATTGCCATCCTGCCATCACCAAGGCTCTGCAAGACCAGTCCGAGCGCCTGATCCACGTGAGCAATTACTACTACATCGAGGGCCGTGGCGAGCTTTCCCGTAAAATCTCCGGGTTGCTCAATGGTGGGGATCCTGCAAGCCCCGAGCCGTGGCAGACGTTCTATGCAAACTCCGGAGCCGAAGCAAACGAGTGCGCTATCAAGCTTGCTCGCCTGTATGCTCGCAAGAACGCCGAAGAGGCCGCCCGTGCCGCAGGTGCGGACGATGCCAAGATCAAGCAGGCGTTCGATGGCGCTCCGCGCACCATCGTGGTCCTTGATCGCAGCTTCCATGGACGAACGCTCGCAACGCTTGCTGCCACTGCTCAGCCCGCGAAGCAGGAGGCGTTCCAGCCCTTGCCCGGTGGTTTCGTAAGCACGCCTATCAATGACATCCAAGCTCTTACCCGTCTGTTCGAGCAGCAGGGCCATGATATCTGCGCCGTCATGCTCGAGTGCATCCAAGGCGAAAGCGGCGTGCATCCGTGCACGAAGGAATTCCTGGAGGCGGTGCGCAATCTGACCAAGGAGCATGGTGCTCTTATGGTGTGCGACGAGGTTCAAACCGGAATCTTCCGTTGCGGTACCCCGTTCGGCTTCCAGCATTTCGGAGTAACCCCCGATATCGTGACCATGGCGAAGGGCATCGCCGGCGGAATGCCTATGGGCGCCTGCGCTGCCCCCGCCCATATCGCAAAGGCATATCAGCCTGGTGACCACGGCACCACGTTTGGCGGCAGCTGCTTGGCGGTAGCAGCTGCAACGGCAACGCTTGACACGCTTTCCAATGGTTTTCAGCAGCATGTGCAGGAAACCGGCGAATATATGCGCCAGCAGCTTGCCGGCGTGTCCAAGGTCAAGGAGGTCCGCGGTGTCGGTCTTATGAACGCCATCGACCTCGATGAATCGGTCGATGCGCCCGCTTTGGTTCAGAAGGCGCTTGGCAAAGGCCTTCTGCTCAATGCAACGGGCGCCCATACCCTGCGCTTCCTTCCGCCGTTAGTGTGCGAGAAGGGCGACATCGATGCAATGGTCGAGCGTCTGAACCAGATGATCGAAGCCTAAAGGTCCCATAACGCTTGCCAAGGATCCACGTTGCGGCGTGGATCCTTGGCATCCGATCGGATGAGATTTCAAGGCAACGTTTAGCTCGTATAAGAGAAGTGGCATATTCTTCGCAAATTTCAATCTCATCTCGCTGATCACTAAATCTTGCGGTATTATGAATTGCATATTCTTGATGACACTTACACTATTTTGCATATGCATCAGGAATCATTGGAGGAAACCGGGTACAATGCCCCACCTGGGGCGGGAAGTAACGAGGCATGAGGAAACGGCAACAAAGACATGATGTGATTCGCGACATCATTCGCGATCGCAATGTCAAGACGCAGCGCGATCTCGCTAATCAGCTGCAGTCTGCCGGCTACGAGTGCACTCAGGCTACTATTTCCCGCGATATCATGGACATGGGTCTCGTGAAGTCTCGCGAGGGTTACTATGTCCTTCCCGAGGAAATGCGTCTTCAACGCATGGTTTCCGAATTAGTTGAAGAGGTGCACGTCGCTGGCAATCTCGTTGTTGTGAAGACGTTCTCCGGCGGTGCTGCCGGCGTCTCCGCAGCCCTTGACAAAGCCAGCCTGCGTGGAGCGCTCGGCACTGTTGCCGGCGACAACACCATTATGATCGCAGCAGAAAGCCCCGAGGCTGCGGTGGAGGTCGAGCGAGCCATCGACCGTCTGCGACGACGATAATCGTCTAGTTTTTTACCGTTGCAAAGACGGTTATCTTTGCATATCCCACGTTGTATTTACAAGTTGTTACGTCATTGCGTTGCGCACTGTCTCTAGACAATTGTGCACGTATAATTCCTAAGGGATTACTGTAGTTTCAGGAAATTTCACTTGGGAAACTAATCTGTAACCAGGCAGTACGGGGCATACCTGTATCTTGTGGCACTCGTGGACCCAAATCTCCTTGTTGCTAAACAAATCGCATTCGAAAGGGCCGATCATCATGGCAGAGCAGAAAGACAAAGTAGTACTCGCATATTCCGGTGGTCTTGATACATCTTGTTGCATAAAATGGTTGCAGGATGAAATGAATCTGGACGTCATCGCCGTGGTTGGCGATGTGGGGCAGGAGCACGATGGCCTTGAGAAGGTCAAGGAAAAGGCTTTGCGTGTCGGTGCTCTTGAGTGCATCGTGGTAGATATGCGTCAGATGTTTGCGCAGGAATACCTCACGAAGGCGCTAGCGGCGAATGCTATGTACGAGAACAAGTATCCGCTGGTGTCGGCGCTTTCTCGTCCCTTGATTTCGAAGCATCTTGTGGATGCTGCGCACAAGTTCGGTGCAAAGTATATCGCTCACGGTTGCACGGGCAAGGGCAATGATCAGGTGCGTTTCGAATCCAGCATCACCATGCTCGATCCGTCGCTGAAGATTTTGGCCCCGGTTCGCGAGTGGAATCTGCTTACGCGTCCCGATGAGATCGAGTGGGCTCAGGCTCATGGCGTGGAGGTCGGCGTCACGAAGGATTCCCCGTACTCAATCGATGACAACCTGTGGGGTCGCGCAATCGAGTGCGGCGTACTGGAAGATCCTTGGATCGAGCCGCCTGCGGATATCTACACCATGACCGCCGATCCTATGCAGGCGCCCGATCAGCCGGAATATGTGGAGCTCACCTTTGCTCGCGGAGTGCCCTATGCGATCAACGGCAACCAGAAGAGCTATCTGGGCATCATTTACGAGCTCAACGAAATCGCGGGCAAGCACGGTTACGGTCGTATCGACATGATCGAGAACCGCTTGGTGGGGGTCAAAAGCCGTGAATGCTATGAAGCCCCTGCGGGAATGGCTCTGATCAAGGCGCATAAGGCGCTGGAGGATCTGGTGCTTGAGCGCGAGGTCCTGCATCACAAGCTTGCGCTGGAGCAAACTTGGGCGAATTGCGTTTATAACGGCCAATGGTTCTCGCCGCTGAAAGAGGCTATCGATGCATTCATGGCTTCTACGCAGCGCTGCTTGTACGGCACCATCCGCTTGAAGTTCTTCAAGGGCTCTTGCACGGTGGTCGGCCGCAAGTCCGCATACTCGCTCTACGATCAGGGTCTGGCAACGTACGACAAGGGAGATACCTTCAATCGCGACGCAGCCAAGGGCTTCATCGAGATCCAGACGCTGTCCACGAAAACCTGGGCCGTCAATCGTCGTCAGGAAGGCGCTCCTGCCGAGTTGTTCGATGCTCAAAATGAGAAGGGCCCCCTCAAGCGCGGCCGCTATGAGGGCGTAACGCCGCTGAGCCGCCAAGAACCTGCTGCTGAAGCTCACGAGGAAACGGAGTAACCTATGGCTCTCTGGTCGGGCAGATTCACGGAAAACGTTAGCGAGTTCACGCAACGCTTTGGCGCCTCGCTGCCTGTCGATAAGGCCTTGTATGCGCAGGATATCGCAGGGTCGAAGGCTCATGCTAAGATGCTGGCGACAGTCGGCGTGATCTCGGAAGATGACGCTCAGCAAATCGCTGCGGGGCTTGATCGCGTCAAAGCCGATATCGAATCAGGTGATTTCACGTTCGATATCAACGACGAGGATATCCATATGTCAGTGGAAAAGGCGCTCACTGCTGAAATCGGCGATGCGGGAGCGCGTTTGCACACGGGCCGCAGCCGCAACGATCAGGTTGCAACGGATACGCGCCTGTATGCCAAGCAGCGTGCAACCGATCTGATGCGCGCCAATGTTGCGCTGCGTCATGCGCTCATAGGTCAGGCCGAGGCGAATTTCGGTGTTATCCTGCCTGGTTATACCCACCTGCAGCATGCGCAACCGGTCCTGTTCTCGCACCATATGCTTGCGTATGTCTGGATGCTTGCGCGCGATTATCGCCGTTTGCAGGCTGCACGAGATGCGGCCGACGCCTCTCCGCTGGGCGCAGCTGCGCTGGCTGGGACAACGTATCCGCTTGATCGGCAGATGACGGCAGGGGAATTGGGCTTCGCTTCGGTGATCCCGAACTCGCTCGATGCCGTGTCGGACCGCGATTTCCTGCTTGACTTGGATTACGCTTGCGCCGTTTCCTGCATGCATCTGTCGCGCCTGTGCGAGGAGCTGGTGCTTTGGTCGACATCCGAGTTCGGCTTCATCGAGCTGTCCGATGCGTTCTCCACGGGTTCGTCCATCATGCCTCAAAAGAAGAACCCCGATTTTGCCGAGCTGATCCGCGGCAAGACCGGTCGCGTGATCGGCAATTTGGTGTCGTTGCTGGTGACCATGAAGGCGCTCCCCCTTGCCTACAACAAGGACCTTCAGGAAGACAAGTACGGGGCAATCGATTCGGCGAAAACGCTGGAAGATTGCCTGCAATGCGCCGCGGGAATGATAGAAACCATGAGCATCAAGCCGGAGAACATGCTCAAGCAGGCGAAACTCGGCCATTTGGCGGCGACGGATGTGGCCGACTACTTGGCAAAGAGGGGCCTCCCGTTCCGTCACGCGCATGAAGTGGTGGGGCATTTGGTGCTGCTGTGCGAGCAGCGCGGTTGCAATCTCGACGATCTGTCATTCGACGACTTTAAGGCGGCAAGCCCGTTGTTCGAGGAGGACATCGTCAAGGCGCTCGATCTTCCCAGCATCGTGGCTGCTCGAACCACGGAAGGGGGAACGGGCGAAGCGGCTGTGGCTCAGCAGATGGAAAAAGCTAAAGCGGTGCTTGCCGCAGACGAGTCGCTGCTATAGCCGCAGCGCCTCGAAATCAAAAGGGCGGCCAGGGGACGAGCAGCCGATTCCCTGGCCGCCCTTGGCTTTTTTGCTACGAACTTGTGTGCTTTGAAAACCCCATTTCCCCCGATGGTACAATTACCCAAGTTTCTTGGAGGTGGTTCGTGGCTTCTCGTTCGATAAAGAACAGGCCGAGCATTAAAAAAAAGCGTCCTTTTGTCGGCCTGCTTGCATTTCTCAGTATCATCGCGGCTATTTGCCTGGCCGGTTGCATAGGCGTCGTCGTCTTGGGCGATTCCTGGATCGGCGACCTGAAAACCTATGATGTCTCGGAAGTATCCGAGCTGAATACGTCTGCGCCGACTACGGTGCTTGCATCCGACGAGAAGACGCAGCTTGCGCGCTTCCAGGTGGAAAACCGTGAGCCGGTGGAGCTGAGCGGCATCAGCAAGTACGTGATGCAGGGCACGGTGGCAACGGAGGACGAGCGATTCTACGATCATGGCGGCTTCGACCTGGTCGGCATTGCCCGTGCCGCCTTCGTCACGCTTACAGGGTCTGGTCGCGAAGGCGCTTCAACCATTACGCAGCAGTTCGTGCGCAACACGGTGCTCGCCGACGAGATGAACGATATCTCGCTTAAGCGCAAGGTCCGCGAGATGTATCTTTCCGTCAAAATCGAGGAGATGTACTCGAAAAACGACATCCTCCTCATGTACCTGAACACCGTGAATTACGGTTCGGGTGCTTATGGTATCCAGGCGGCTTCTCAGCGATATTTCTCTAAAGATGCAACTGATTTGACGCTGGCGGAAGCGGCAGCGCTTGTCGGCATCCCCCAATCGCCTACCTATAACAACCCCATCGATTATCCGGACAATTGCTATGCGCGCCGTAATCTGGTCCTCGATCGCATGCTGACGAACGGCTATATCACTCAGGAAGAGCACGACTCCGCAAAAGCCCAGGATCTTGTGCTCAATCCCTCCGTACCGTCTTCGGATGGCATCGAGAAGTACCCGTATTTCACTAGCTACGTCAAAAACGTGCTTTCCGACCAGTACTCCCAGCTCGATGTGTTCAAGGGCGGGCTGACCGTTGTCACCACCCTTGATGTCGACACCCAAGAGGCAGCAGAGGATGCCGTCCGCACGAAGGAAGAAGGCCTGAGCGATGCCATCAGCGGTTCGCTCGTGGCAATCGATCCTTCCACGGGTTTCATCCGCGCATTGGTCGGCGGTAAGGATTGGGATACGCAAAAGACCAACCTGGCAACCGGCGAGGGAACCAACGGTGGCCGTCCTTGCGGTTCGTCCTTCAAGACGTTCACGCTGATCGCGGCTTTGGAAGAGGGCATCGATCCGCAAACCATGGTGGATTGCTCGTCGCCTTCGGTGATCCCCGATACGGGATACGATAGCTCGAATCCGCTGCAGAACATCAACAACATCAACTACGGGACCCGCAGCATCGCGCGCGCTTTCGCCGTGTCGTCCAACACCGGCTTCGTGCGACTGCAAATGGCTTTGGGAACCCAAAAGGTCATCGATGCCGCGAAGAAGATGGGAATCACTTCCACGCTCAATGCCAATCCGTCGCTGACGCTCGGCCAGTCCAACGTCACTATGCTCGACATGGCGGATGCGTATGCCTGCATCGCCAACGGCGGCACGAAGTACGATGCTCAGCCCATCCTGAAGATCTACGACAAGAACAACAACCTTATCGTGGATAACAGCCATCCGTCGGGGACGCAGGTCATCTCCGCCGAAGTGGCCCATGCGGCAACCGAGGTCATGAAGGGCGTCGTGAACACCTCCGAAGGCACCGGCACGCTGGCCAAGCTCGATAACGGCCAGGAAGTGGCGGCGAAGACGGGTACTTCCAGCGAGTACCATGACATCACGTTCTGCGGCATCACGCCGCAGCTGTCCGTTGCCGTCTGGTTCGGCGATCCGTCTAACCAGGAAACCATCCCCACCGACGTTAGCGCGGCGGATGTGTTCAAGAAGTTCATGACGGCGGCGCTGTACGGCAAGCAAACCGAAACGTTCCCCCAGGCATCGAACCCCACGTACAAGGCGTTCTCGAATGCCACGTACCATATCGGAACGACGTCTTCCAGCTCGTCTTCCAACAGCGCGAACTCCGCTGGAAATTCGAGCAATAACCAATACGGCAACTCCACCGGCTCGAGCAACGGCCAGTCCGACACAGCTAGCGGAAGCGGCAACTCCAATAGCTACGGTACCGGCAACGCAAACGGGAGCGCCTCAGGCAGCACAGAGTCCGGTAACGGCAGTGCAACCGGTGGCGGGACGACCGGCGGCGCAACGGGAGGCGGTACCGGAGCGGCAACCGGCGGTACGACCGGCGGAGGTGGCACCGGGTCGGCAACCGGAGGGGGCACAGCTTCTGGGGGCGCATCCGCCGGTGGCGGTGCGGCAACCCAGTAAGATATGGTTTGGCAACAGGTAGAATAGGACCGGAAATGGCTCATACGATGGTAAAACTGACGGCAACGGTTTGCGCTGCGGCGTTGAGCGTTGCCGTGCTAGGCGGCTGCATGCCCCAGCAGCAAACCTCTGCGGCTTCGCAGGCGCAGTCGGACAACCGTGCCTATATGACGCAGGTCAATCAAACCATGGAAACGCTGCAAACCCGTCTGAGCGGTTTTTCGGATGCCGTGTCCCGTGGCGATGTGATCACGATGCGCACTCAGGCGGACAACGCCTTCAAAGCGCTCGACGAGCTCGATAGCCAAGAGGCGCCCGATGCTCTCAAGGACGTGAAGCAGTGCTATGTCGACGGTAGCGAGCAGCTGGAGAATGCTTTGAACGCCTATATCGAGCTATACACGGAAATCGACAGCGCAACGGATGCGCAGCCGTTCGATTGGTCTACGTACGACCAACGCATTGCCGATATTCAGGCTGCTTACAACAGCGGCCTCGAAAAGCTGCAGGAAGGCGACAAAACCGCCGCTGATCTTCCGCAATAAGGCTTTCTAGAAGAAGGAGCCGTCATCGAGCCTAAGGCCAAGACGGTAAGATGAAAACGAGGAGGATCCCCGCGATATCGCTTCGCGGGGATCATCCTCGTTTTGGCGGTTTTTGGGCGTTCCGGTTATCTAGCGTTTCTCCGTCAAGCTGCCTTAGATAGCTCCTCGATTAATCGGCTTGTGCCGACTTTGTCAAGCTGCCTGCAGCGGCTTTTTCGTCGAAAGCAGCTGGCGTCGGTTTTGCCGCGCAACCAACGGCGATTCGATTTGCTAGTTGGTTTTCGGCCCGGTGGATAGCACGACCACCACCATGCCGTCGCTGGCAATATACTGCCTGATCACGCTATCCTTCGGTACGGTGCTCGAGTATTCCGTCACCGAGCCGGCCTTCCAGTCTTTCAGCAGCTCCTTCGCCTCTTCAAGCGTTTTGCCCGTGGCGTCCGGCGGCGTTTTCGCGTTTGCCGTGCCGCTGGCCTGCGATGAGGTTGCGGTCTGCGAACCTGAGGTTATTGCCGCAGGCGTCTGCTTGTCGGAGGATTTTTCCTCCTCGGCGCCGAGTGCGGCCTTCTGCTTTTCGTTGAAGGCGTTGTTGTAGCTAGGGGCCTTCGTCTCGGGGAATTGCTCGACCGCCTTTCCGGCGCATGCGCGGTCCATGAAATCCTTCCACAAGGCGTTGCAGTTCAGCTGCGTGTCCGTGGCTATGCTGCCGGCAGGATTGCCGATCCAGGTTGCCACCGAAAGCGATGGGGTGTACCCGACCAGCCAATGATCGGCGAAATCGGTCGAAGTGCCCGTTTTGCCCGCAACGGGCTGGCCGTTGCCGAGCTTCGCAGTTTGCGCCGTACCGTCAGATGCTTCGAAGACCTGTCGAAGCACGTTGGTGGTTGCACCGGCAACTTCTTCGCTTATCACGCGTTTCGAGGTGTCATCGGCCTTGTAGATGATGTTGCCGTCCTTGTCCTCGATTTCCGTGATCACAACCGGCTCACGCTTGGTGCCGCCGCTTGCAAGCGTTGCATAGGCGTTGGCCATATCGAGCGGAGTCACGCTGGCTACGCCCAACGTTGTGGTGTACACCGTGCTCATCGGCGACTCGACGCCCAGTCGTTCGGCCATCTCCGTCGTTGCGGCTTGCCCGATTTCCTCGGAAAGTCGCAAGTACCCCGTATTCGCCGAAACAGCTGTGGCGCTCTGGATGGTGCGCACCCCGTAATCGATGTTGTCGAAGTTTTCGAACGTCTGCTCCCTGCCGTCGACCTCCTTGGTCATAGGGGAGGAGCAGTCGATGCGCGTTTGAGGCGAGATTCCCTTTTCTATAGCTGCCGCAAGCGTGAACGCCTTGAACGTCGATCCCGCTTGGCGGCCTCCGCCGCCCGTTCCCGTGGCGATGTTCACCTGGCTGATATCGTAGTCGCCACCGCCGACCATGGCTTCGACATAGCCCGTTGCGGGGTCGATGGCAACTAGGGATGCATCAAGGTCTCCGCTCATGCGGGCTCGCTGCGCGGCGCATGCCGCTTCCGCGTCGTCTTGCAAGGAGGGGTTCAAGGTGGTGCGGATGGTCAGCCCGCCCTCGAACAGGCTGGCATACGAGCATCCGAAGGGATTGTCCTCCTCCATAAGAAGGTTGCGCACATAGCTGGTGAAATACGGGTATGCGTAAATGCCGTCCTCCGGAACCTCCGGAGCGGGATCGAGGTTCAACGGCTCGGCTTGCGCGGCGTCGCACTGTTCCTGGGTGATATCGCCAGCAGATAACATGCGCTCAAGGACAAGGTTGCGGCGTTCCAGCGCTGCGTCGGGATACGTTTTCGGATTCAGAAACGTCGGCGACTGCGGAATGCCAGCCAAAGTGGCGGCTTGCGTAAGGCTCAAATCAACAGCGTCGGTTTGGAAATAGTTTTGTGCAGCTGCCTGTATGCCGTAGCAGCCATCGCCGTAGTTCACGGTGTTCAAGTACATCATAAGCAGCTCGTCTTTGCTGTACTGCTTTTCCAGATCCATGGCCAGCTGCGCCTCGCGCACCTTGCGTTCGATCGATATCTCGTTGGCCTCTTGCGTGAGCACCGTGTTGCGCACAAGCTGCTGCGTGATGGTGGATGCGCCTTCCAGGCTGCCACCCGCAAGGTTGTTGACGAATGCGCGCGCAATGCCCGGAAGGTCAACCCCTCCATGTTGGTAGAAGCGCACGTCCTCGGTGTCCACCGTGGCTTGTTTCACGAGGTCGCTGACTTGGTCTGATTCAACGGGGTCGCGCTTTTCCAGTTGGAATTCCGCCAGCACCGTGGAACCGTCGGCGGCGTACATGACCGATTCCCGTGCGTGGTTGGTGAAGTCGGTGTCCTCGATAGGCGGAAGGTCATCGCACCAGCTGTCCATTACCCGCAAGGCGCCCTTAGCGCCCCAGTAGCCCATGAAGCACAGGCATACAACGGCAACCAGCAAAAGCCAGGCGGCGGCATGGGTGCGCATTTCGCGCTGTTTTCGTCTGAGTTTCATTGTTCGATTATACTACCGTGGTTTTTTTCTTATGCTGTTGCAACTGGATTTTACGAGGCGGCTTCTGCCGCGTGGAGCTTGCAGCTGTATTCTCTACTCAATGGGGGTTGGATATATGGATCAAGAAGTGGAGCTTTTGGCGCCGGCTGGCGGCATTGCGGCGTTCCATGCCGCCGTGCGCGGCGGCGCCGATGCAGTTTACCTGGGCCTTCAGTCGTTCAATGCGCGACGTGGCGCCGATAATTTCACCATCGATACGTTTGCCGATGCTTGCGCTTTCGCGCACCTGCGCGGCGTGAACGTGTACGTTACGCTGAACACGGCCATTCTGCCCGGCGAGGTCGATAGCGCCATGGAAACGGCGCGCCAAGCTTATCGCGCCGGTGCTGATGCGTTCATCGTGCAGGATATCGGCATCGCCTCCGAACTTTCGCGAACGTTGCCGCAGGCGCGCCTGCACATCTCCACGCAAATGAATACGCACAATGAGGCGGGCATGCTCGCCGCCGCTCAGCTTGGCGCCGCGCGCGTGACCCTAGCGCGCGAGCTGTCGCTGCCAGAGATCGAGCATTTGGCAAAGGTCGGCGGTCAGCTGGGCCTTGAAATCGAGACGTTCGCCCACGGCGCGTTGTGCGTGTGCTATTCAGGCCAGTGCTTCATGTCCTCGCTCATCGGCGGGCGTTCGGCGAATCGCGGGCTGTGCGCGCAAGCGTGCCGCCTGCCGTACGCATTGCATAACGTGGCGAAGAACAAGCCGCTCCCGGCTCCGGGCGATCACTTGCTGTCCCCGCAGGATCTGTGCAGCATCGACCTGCTTCCCGACTTGGTGCGTGCTGGCGTGGCGTCCCTCAAGATCGAGGGCCGCATGAAGTCGCCCGAGTACGTCTATGCCGTGACCAGCGCTTATCGTACCGCGCTCGACCGCGTTCTCGCGGCGCGCGATGCCGCGCGCGAAAGCGGCCTGCAGGATTGGACCGCTCCGGGGGGCACGGAGCAGGAGCATGCCCAGCTTGCCGAGGCGTTCTCCCGAGGCTTCACCACCGCGTATCTGGAGGGCAAGCGCGGAAACGAGATCATGAGCTATGGCCGCCCGAACAACCGCGGCGTGTTCATCGGGCGTGTGGCGTCTGTGAAGAACGGAAAGGCCGCCGTGGCATGCGAGCGTCCCATCGTCGCGGGCGACGTGCTCGAGTTTTGGACGAACAAGGGCCATTTCGCCTATACCGTCTCCCAGGTGGATACCGACCGCAACGGAAATCTGCTGCTTGCGCCCGAGCGCGCGGTGGGGAAGGGCGATCGCGTGTTCCGCGTGCGAAGCGCAGAGGCCGCGTTCGTCGATGACGATCGTCTGCCGCGTATTCAAGTGCAGGGTCATGCGCGTCTGCGCATCGGGCAGCCCCTTCGCATCGAGTTTTGCCTGGCCGACAACCCCGCCGACCCGCGTGCGCTGCGCGGCGCCCGCAAGCGCTTTGCAGAGGGCGAGCTGCCCGTCGGGGTCGCCGAGGGGCAGCAGGTAGAGCCCGCACGCACCAAAGCGGTCGGCGAAGATGATGTCCGTGCCCATATCGACAGGCTAGGACAGACTCCGTTTTCCCTGGTGAACCTCGATATCGACATGGATGAGGGTGTGGGAATCGGCTTTTCGCAGCTGCACCATGTGCGCGCAGAGGCGCTCGATTCCCTTGAGCAGGCCCTGCTTGAAGGCACGTTCCAGCGCCCGCTGTCGCGCGTGGAGGCGGGGAGCCGTATGCTTCCGGCGCATGCCGGCGGCGTCCATATCGCGGTACTGGCCACTAATCCGGCTTGCGCTCGGGCGGCAAAACGCGCCGGTGCCGACGAGGTGTACGTTCCCGCGATCAACCTGGCGCACGGCCAGGCCACCATCGCCGGTCAGCTCTCGGAAACCGCCGAGCAGGCAAGCTATCCGAAGGCATGCGCCGTCGTGCTGCCCGTCGCCGATCATGACGATTGCGAGCTCACGCGCGAGCAGGCATGCGGCTTTGACGCCTGGCGCAGCGTCCACGCCGATCAGCCGGTCATGGCCGAAAGCCTTGGGCAGCTCGTTCGCGCTCACGAGGCGGGCTCCTGCGTAGAGGTGGGGCCGCACCTGCCCGTCACCAATGCGCTTGCCCTGCAAACCGCCGCGCGCCTCGGCGCGAAGCGGGTCTGGCTCTCGCCCGAACTCAACCTGGCCCAAATCTCCGATTTGGCGAAGGAAAGCCCCGTCGAGCTCGGCCTTACCGTCATCGGACGTCAGGAGCTTATGACCACGGAGCACTGCATGCTCATGAGCCAGGGTCCCTGTGCTCAGGAGTGCGCAACGTGCGCGCGCCGCAAAAGCCCGCATTTCCTGAAGGATCGCAAGGGCTACGACTTCCCGGTGATATCCGACCAGCTCGGACGCAGCCATCTTTACAACAGCGTTCAGCTGGATGTTGCGCATGCCATCCCCGATATCGTTCAGGCTGGCATCACCTGGCTTTTGGTAGACAGCACGCTTATGAACGTGCAGGAGACCACCCAGGCGGTGCAGCGCGTTGTGCGCGCCCGCAACGTGGCGCATGCTCAGGGCACGGCGTTGCCGAAAGAGCCGGTGCCGCCGGTGATCAGTAAGGTCTTTCCTTGAAACATACGCTTCAGCGCTCCAATCCTCGCATGATGATCTCATAGCTCTGCTCCACCGTGTAGTGGGCAGAAAAATACGTCCGTCCCGCATCGCCCATGGCAGCAAGATCCGTCGAGCAGGCGCGTTCCACGACCTGCACAAAGGCGGCTGGGTCGTCGCTGGGGCCCTTCCAGCCAAAGCCGCCTGCCTGGGCAATGTCTCCAATGTCGGTGGCCAAATCCGTGCAGGCGATCACCGGCAAACCCGCTTGGAGATAGGAGAGCAGCCGGGAGGGGAAGTTGGGGATGGTGAACCGGTGGTCCAGAAACAGCAGTCCCACATGGCAGGATCGGACCAGCTTATCATAGTCTGCCCGGGGCAGGCCGGATAATAAGAGGAGATTGGCCGGTTTCTCTCTTTCCGCAAAAGCCCGGAGCTTGTCATACTCCGTCCCGCTTCCGCAGATGACGAAAAAGGCGTCCGGGACTTTCGCTGCTGCCCGCAGACATTCGATCACAAAGGGAATATCCTGGGGCCGGCCCAGGTTCCCGCCGTATAGAAAAACCTTTCGGCCCTGGGGGATGCTGTACTTCGCCCGGATGGCGGAGCCCTCCTCCGGGGACACGGTCCAAAAGGACGGTTCCTCGCTGTTGGGGCAGACCTCCACCTGCTGGGGCTTCAGAGCCGGGTTGTGCCGGAGCACATACTCCACATTGGCGGGACTCATGCAGCCGATCCGGTCAGCCAGGGCGTAGAGCGTCTTCTCCTTGGCGCGGAAATAGCGGTACACCGGGCCATTTTGGGAGATGGCGCCCAGATCCGCGATCCCCTGGGGCCAGATGTCCTTGAGGAGCAGGTAGAACTTGGCGCCGTCCCGCTTCTTGATATGGGCTACTACGCCCGCCAGCGTAATGGGCGGCGTGGCCATCAGGATGAGGTCATAGTGCTCGTCCCGGCAGTACCGGTCCAGGGCACGCTGGATATTGGGACCGATCTGCAAAGACGCAATGCCTTTTTTGAGGAGCCCCACCTTTTGCATCTGAGGCGTTTGTACATGCAAAAT
>OLVT01000361.1_pt1 | contig 50457 bp, 48 predicted proteins | sample 1673241 | NCBI WGS metagenome assembly OLVT01 (sample SAMEA3178936, study PRJEB25190) | human gut metagenome | biome: human gut; feature: human-associated habitat; material: faeces | place: Austria | collected 2013
AGGCCAGCGCCTTGAGGCGTGGCCAAGTAGGGCGGGCTTAGAGCCCGCGTCCCGAGCCACCCGTTTTACGGGTGGCGGCGACTATACTACAGGGATTTTGTCAGTCCTTTCATATAAGCGAGGGCAAGCTGCTGGTCTTCCGGAGAAAGGGAAGAAAAAAGTGCCAGACATTGGATTTCTTCCGCGCTCATAGAAGAATCAGCATCGGTAGAAAAGAAATCGGCCAAGGATATCCCGAAACCGTGGCAGATTTTATTGAGGGTGGTTAAGGACGGGAGAGTTTGCCTGTTCAACAAAGTACTTATAGTAGAATATGTAAGCCCGGAAGCCTTGGAAAGTTGGTAGTAGGACCAGTTACGTTCCAAACATAGTTGGCGGATACGAGCAAATAAATCAAATTCGGTCATGAAATAGTCTCCTCTCTCTGTCCATTCCATTATAAATGAAAGCAGTAAAAAAGCCAGATAACGAATAAACGTTATAAAACATAGCGATTATTCGTTGCAATAAAAAGAAAATTGCGCTATATTTAATATAAAGTTGAGGTAGAGGATGATTCGCAGGTTGGGAGTATGGAAAGAAAGGCAAAGCTTTGACAGAGGGCTGAATGAAGCAAGAGTTTATCGGAATTTAGGAATATTCTTTCTGAGGCGGGGACATTTTCAAGATAAAAACCGGGCCAGGTCTTTTTTGAAGGCCGCTCTTATACAGGGAGACGAAAAAGCATATCTGATTTATCATTTTCATTTTTCCAAAAATAAGAAAGTAATTGATGACCGCTCCTACCAGGAAATATACCAGGATTATTTGCAGGAATCCAGCCGGAGGAAACGAAGGCTGCTTGAAGGATATTTAAGGCTGGGTACCAAAAAACAGAAGAAAAGCATAGGAAAACTTTAAAGGAGGTTGTGTATGAGGAGAGTAGGATTGGTAAAAGGGAAGGTGCGCCGGACGATTGCCTTAGCCTCGGTCTTTATGCTGACCTGCAGCATGGAAGCAGGAAGCTGCGGGGCAGGGCTGCTCACTTCCTACGGGCAGGAGACGGAAGCTTCCAGGAATTCTGAAAGCTCAGATGAAACAGAAGGTTCTGAGAATTCTGAGGATAGCGGCTCCGAAGATGAAGGTTCCGAAGACGAAGGCTCTGGGAATGAGGATTCCGAAGGCGGCGGTTCGGACGAGGGCGATTCTGATGGGAATACCGAAGGAACGGAGGACTCCGATTCTGAACAGGAAAACGGAGAGGCCGGCCAGGAGGACAAAGAAGACGAGTCGGATGAGTCAGACGGGGAGTCGGGACAGCAGGAAGAGGAGGACACGGATCAGGATGATTCCGGGGAGGATGACGCAGATGACCCGGTGAACGATGAGAATTCCGGGGAAGAGACAGAAGAGGCAGAAAAAACGGAGAATCCGGAGGAAGACGACTCGAAAGACACAGAGTACCAGAAGGACGAAACTCCGGATGAGCCTTCGGGAGAGGAAGATGAGGATTCCTCACAGGGAGATACGGGACATAGCTCAGGCTCCGGAGGTGCCGGAAGTTCCGGAAGCCAGACACCGGGGCAGCCTCAGGTCCAGGAGGCAGTCCAGGCGAATGTACTGCTGGAGGTTCAGGCAGAGGCGGAGGAGAATTGGTATCTGACGGAGTCGGAATATTATGAAGAAGATGGCGAGTACTACTACACAGATGCAGAAACCAAGACCAAGGTTACTAAGGCCTATATTCAGATTGACGGGGACCATATTATTTACGTCGATGAGAGCGGGACAATGCTTAAGGACAAATGGATTGACGGCGGCAAGCGGTATGTTAATGGGAAAGGTTATCTACGGATTGATGAGATACAGCGAGCCCAGGACTATTATGGCAAGTTTGATGAAAAAGGCTACTGGACGGCGATTGAAAATGTCCTTTTCTACGATGATAGTTGGGGACTCTGGCTTTATTCTGGCAAGGATGGAAAACTGGCAGGACCAGATAAGAGTACGTTTTACTGCCTGAAAGAAGAGGCGGACGGAAAGAAGTGCTACGAGTATGTACGGGGTGAGAACGGTACTGTGGGAACAGAGCCCCAGGGTATCGGCTGGTTGGATGATGATGTGAAAGATTTCTACATCGATGAAGACGGGAACCTTCTGGTGGATGTGGAACAGGTTCAGATTGGCGACTATTTCTATTCCTTCGGCTCTTTTGAAGAAGATACAGATGAGTATGGTGGAACGTTCGCTACCGGAAATGCTTCACTGATAACGAGCCAGCCGATTCTGGATGAGGGCGAAATTATTTACTATGTGGACGAAGACGGAGAAATCGTCAAGGACGAATTCGTTGAAATCGAAGCCGAAACCTACTACTTCGGCAAAGATGGAGCCATGCAGAAACGCCAGTGGATTAAGGTAGGGACAGATAAGTGGCGCTATGTAGACAGCAACGGGCATATGGTGACGGGAGATACCAGAAGAGCCGGCGGCGCATACGGAACCTTTGATGAGAAAGGCTACTGGACTCCGAAGAAGGGATTCTTTACGGAAAACCTGGATGAAGACGGTACTGTAACCCTTTATTCCGACGAAGAGGGAGACGTGGCAGGTCCCTATGATGAGGCAGAAGATGCCACAAAAGAGCAGGAGATGACGTTTTACCATTTTGTGGATGAAGACGGCAAGACGGCCTGCTATCTGATGAGCGGAGAGGATAATACACTTCTGGACGATAGACCGGAGGGAGGCATCTGGATTAAGGACCTGTATCTGGACGAAGACGGTTATCTGATTACTAACCAGACCGCAGTTAAAATCGGAGATGCCTATTATAACTTTGACGCAGAAGGCATTAGCAGATATGCAGAGGGAAGCATTGTAGAAGAGAACGGCAAGAAGTACTGCGTCGGTGAGGATGGAACATTTGTCACCAATCAGTTTGCGGATGACAACAATGGGAATACCCTCTACTTTGGAGCAGACGGCTCCCAGCAGTTCAGCCAATGGGTGGAAGATGAGGGCGAGCGCTACTATATCGGCGATGACGGTTATGTAGTGAAAAATACAGAGGATACAATCATCAAGGGCTACTACGGAAGCTTTGACGCAGAAGGAAAATGGAGCGCCGGAGCAGCCGGATTTGTCGCGGATGATGGGAAGACATTCTACTGCACGGAGAGCGGCAAACTGGCAGGACCGTCAGACCAGCAGACGGCGTACTACGGCCTGGTATCAGAGAGCGGCAGACAGGCTTGCTATCTCTTTGATGAGAATGGAAGTCAGGGCAGCGAAAAACAAACCAACCTCTGGTTTGGAAACTACTATATCGGTGCGGACGGCTATCAGCTTACCAACGTAACCCATGTGGAAATTGACGGGGTCTACTATAACTTTGATTCAAACGGCAACTCATCGGTTTCCACGGAAGGACTGTTCACCGACACAGATGGGAAGAACTACTATCTCGGCACAGATGGAAAGCCCGTTATCAATCAGTTTGAAGACGTAGACGGAAATACCCTCTACTTCGGAGCGGACGGCTCCCAGCAGTTCAGCCAGTGGGTGGACGACGGGGGCGAGCGCTACTATATCGACGATAATGGTTATGTAGTAAAGAATTCAGGGAATACAATCATCAAAGGCTACTACGGAAGCTTTGACGCAGATGGAAAATGGAGCGCCGGAGCAGCCGGATTTGTCGTAGATGATGGGAAGACATTCTACTGTACGGAGAGCGGCAAACTGGCAGGACCGTCAGACCAGCAGACCGCATACTACGGCCTGGTATCAGAGAACGGCGGACAGGCCTGCTACCTCTTTGATGAAAATGGAACTCAGGGCAGCGAAAAGCAGACCAGTCTCTGGCTGGGTGACCGTTATATCGGCGCGGACGGTTTCCAGCTTACCGATGCATCCTATGTGGAAATCGACGGAGTCTACTACGACTTCGATGCAGAGGGCAGTTCATCCCTTTCCCAGGAAGGATTGTTTATCGGAGCAGACGGGAAGAATTACTATCTCGGCACAGACGGAAAGCCTGTCACCAATCAGTTTAAGGATATAGGAGAAGAAACACTCTACTTCGGGGAAGACGGTACCCAGCAGTTCCATCAGTGGGTTGAGTACAACGGCGGTTTCCGCTATGTGGACGGTTCCGGTCATGTCATAAAAGATGACGATGGAAAAATGGCCGGAGGCTACTACGGAAGCTTCGACGGAGAGGGGTACTGGACGGCAATCTCAAACCAGTTCTTTGACAGTGACCTGGATGACGGGACAGAGGTGATTTTCTATTCCGGCGAGGAAGGAAAGGTTGCGGGCCCTGAAAATGAAAAGATGGTATTCTACTGCCTGACAGCGGAAAATGAAAGACTGGCCTGCTATCTCTACACAGCGGAGAATCAGACCCTTGGAAGCGAAAAACAGACCAATCTCTGGCTGGGCAGCCGCTATGTAGGCGCGGACGGCTATGTGACCGCAAATGTAAGTCAGGTAGAGATTGGCGGCATTTACTATGATTTTGACGAGAATGGAAACGGGACGATTTCTCCCGAAGGCCTGATGAACCGGAATGGCAGCATCTACTACATTGGAGCAGATGGAAAGCTGGTGACCGAAACATTTGTGGACGTGGATGGAGAAACCCTCTATTTTGGCGCGGACGGCACACAGCAGTTCCGTCAGTGGATTGAGGATGGAAACGGCTTCCGGTACGTCAACAGCGACGGACATCTCATCAAGGATAAAATCCGCATGACAGGCGGCTATTACGGAAGTTTTGACAGCGAAGGCTACTGGACCGCAATCGAAGATGAGTTCTTTGAGCATGAACTGGACAGCGGCGAGACGGTTTGGCACTACTCCGGTGCTGAAGGCAGGGTTTACAGGAACAGCGAAGGACGTTTCTACTGCTTTACGGACGATACGATGACCTGTTACCTGATGGACGCCGATGGGGAAAACCGCACCGACGAGCTGGTAGCAGGCCAGTGGATTGAACATCTTTGGGTGAACGGCCAGGGAATTGTGGCCAGAAATGTGACCGAGCAGGTGGAGGGCATTTACTATACCTTTGATAACCTGGGATATGGAACGGCAGTTACATATCAGATCACATACGTGCTGGGAGATGGCGTCAACAGCAGTGAAAATCCTTCCCAGTATACGGGAGAACAGGCGTCCATTACCCTGTCCGCGCCTTCCAGGAGCGGGTATACCTTTGACGGGTGGTACACGGACAGCAGCTATACCAATCGCATTACGCAGCTGACCAGCAAGGATAACAGCGGCGTCCTGACCATTTACGCCAAGTGGAACCGCAACGTCTCCGGCAGCAGCGGCGACAGCGACAGAGATATCGGAATCAGCTCTTCCACCGACAGCGCAGCCAATACCACCGACAGCGGAAGCTCCGCAGCAACATCGAATCAGATTTCCACGGCAGCGGCAGGAGAATCGGTTGTAGTTTCCGTAGGACAGACCTCCGTATCTTCTGTGGTAACCCAGAGCGCGGCAGGAAGCGTGACCGGCAATACGATTGTGGAGGCGGCGGGGACTCCCGCGGTTTCGATGGCTGATGGACAAAGCGCTCAGGTAGCGACGATTGCCGTAGGCGCCGACGGATCCACCAGGTCCCTCCTGGCGGCCAATACCCAGGGAACCGTAATCCAGCAGACCGTATCTGAGGTCGGAGGTGTAACGGTGACCCGGAATGTGGTGGTCTACCAGGACGGCACCCAGGTTTCCCAGAAATCAGGAGCGGAAGAACTGATGGGCTTTGCGCCGGAGGTCGTAGCTGCGGAACAGGCAATCCAAAACGGGACCATGGACATTGCCGCCGCCTACAGCGGAAGAGTCAGTCTGAATCTTCCGCAGTATGTGCAGGTCGGTTCCGCGGTAACCTATGAGGTTGTTCCCGGTGTCAACGGCCCTGCCGTTCAGACGCAGATGGAGCAGACCAGTCTGACGCCCGGCCAGCAGCTGGTGGTCATGATTACGGATGCGGCAGGAAATGTAACGGTTTCTGAGGCAATCGTTGGGGAAAACGGCGTAATCCAGTATCAGATTCCGGGCGCAAGCTGCATTGTCCGCCTGCTTCGGATTGCGGAATAGTTTTATAGTTTCCTCCTGGTGCCTATACCACAATATTGTGCGTACTTCACGGATTCAAAAGACATTGCTACAATAAAGTCAACAAAGACAAAAGCGCTATGTCCGAGTGGTACAGTGAAATGAAATCCAGAATGAAGTCAGGAGGTTTTACCATGAACGAAGTTGTAAAATTTTTGCAGGAGAATCCCGTACAGTATCTGGCTACCGTTGGCCGTGACGGAAAGGCGAAGTGCCGCCCCTTTATGTTTGCCGGGGAGCTGGAGGGCAGACTGTGGTTCTGCACCAACAACACAAAGGACGTTTACAAGGACATGCAGGCAAACCCCAATGTGGAGGTTTCTGTTTCCAGTCCGTCCTACGCCTGGATTCGCCTGAACGGTGAGGCGGTTTTTGAGAACAACATGGCCGCAAAGGAGAGGTGCATCCAAAATCCCATCGTCAAGGGACAGTACGGCGAGGCATCCAATCCCATCTTTGAGGTGTTTTATCTGAAAAATGCTCATGCCGTAATCGCCGACTTTTCCGGCAACCCGCCTCAGGAGTACGACCTGTAGGTCTGGGTTGACCGGCGGAAGAGGAAAAACAAGAACAGCCCTGCAAGCGCTATGCCTGCGGGGCTTGTTATTAATCCAGTTCATATGAAAAAGGAGAACGATGGGAAAATGATGATGACACAAAGGGCGGCTTCGGACCGTGACATGCGCATGCTTACCGTGACCGCGGCTCTTTCCGCCATTTCTTTTATCCTTGCTTTTTTAACGCATTTCCCTTTAATCTATTAAATGGAATCGGTATCAGTATGGTCGCTCTTCTTATCCTTCCGAAACACCCGGGCCGCCAGCACCATGGCGTAAGCGATGATGGGTATCAGGACCAGGCAGAAGAGGAGGGCTGCCAGCACTTCAAAGGGGGCGCCCACAATGGCAGAAACGAAGAGTGCCAGGGCCAGGATTATGAAAAACAGGGCCCCGATTAAGGCGGCAATGCGTTTCAGTTTCATCCTTCCACCTCCTCGGACAGTTCTTCCCAGCGTTCGTAAAGCTCTTCCAGGCGGGCGCTGTTTTTCTCTTTCTCCTGGTTCAGCTCCATCAGGCGGGATACGTTGGTGTAGACCTCTTTCTGAGAGAGGAGTTCATCGATTTCCTGGTCCCTGGTCTCCAGTCGGTGGATTTCCTCCTCCGTCTTTTTTAACTCATTCTGAAGTTTGCGGAGCCTTGCCTGCTCCTCCTTTTGTGCCTTCCAGTCCTGGCGCCCCGCGCCCACGCAAGACGAGGCAGCAGCCTGAGAGGAAAGCGCCGGGGCAGAAGCGGCCGGGGAGCCGTTTTTACCGGAGGTATTTTTCACTTCTCTAGCAAGGCGCTCAAAGTGGGCTGCTTCCACGTCCTCCTTTTTTTCCAGGTAATACTCATAATTCCCGATATAATTGACAAACGTCTGCCCCGTCAAATCCAGAATCCGCGTGGCGGTCCGGTTGATGAAATACCGGTCGTGGGAAACGTAAAGAACAGTTCCCGTATAACGGTTTAAGGCGCTTTCCAGAATCTCCTTGGAGGTAATATCCAGATGGTTGGTAGGCTCGTCCAAAAGCAGAAAGTTGGCATCCGACAGCATAAGCTTTGCCAAGGAAACTCTGCCCCGTTCTCCTCCGCTTAAATCCCGGATGAGCTTAAACACATCGTCCCCCGTAAAAAGGAAGGAGGCCAGAGTATTCCGAATCTGGGTATTATTCATGGCAGGGTAGGCGTCCTGAATCTCGTCAAAGAGAGTCTTGTCCGGATGCAGCACTTGATGTTCCTGGTCGTAGTAGCCGATGTGTACCTTTGAGCCCAGACGGATTTGGCCGCTGTCCGCCGGCAGCATACCGTTGATGATTTTCAGCAGGGTGGTTTTTCCGGTGCCGTTATTGCCGATCACAGCCACCCGCTCACCGCGCTTGATTTCAAAATTTACATGGGAAAAGAGCAGCTGGCTGCCGAAGGACTTGGATAAATCCTGTACCGTCAGCACGTCGTTGCCGCTGATCACATCTGGCTCCAGCCGGATGTCCATGGAATCGTCAATTTCTACAGGCCGCTCCAGCCGATCGATTTTCTCCAGCATTTTTTCGCGGCTTTCCGCCCGGCGGATGGATTTTTCACGGTTGAAGGATTTTAATTTGGCAATGACCGCCTCCTGCCGCTTGATTTCCTGCTGCTGGTTCAGATAAGCCCGGATCTGGGCGTCCCGCAGCATGGCCTTCTTCTCGCTGTAGGCGGTGTAGTTACCGGAAAACACGGTGCCAATACCGTTGTCCAGCTCTATTACCTTGGAGACTACCCGGTCCAGAAAATAGCGGTCGTGAGCGACCAGAATTACGCTTCCGGAATAGCTTTTCAGATAGGTTTCCAGCCATGCGATAGACTCCATGTCCAGGTGGTTGGTGGGCTCGTCCAAAAGCAGGAGTTCGGGCTTGGTTAGAAGAAGTTTTCCCAGGGAGACCCGGGTTTTCTGACCGCCTGAGAGCGCATGGATTTCTTTAGAAAATTCTTGCTCCTCAAATCCCAGGCCCTTCAAAACCCCGGTGATTTCACTCTGCCAGACGTATCCGCCTTCCAGCTCAAACTGGTGGTCCAGGCGGCTGTATTCTTCAAGGGCGCTCTCAAGAGCTTCGCCGGAAAGCTCCTTCATGGAGGCTTCCAGCAGCCGCAGACGTTTTTCCATCTGAATGACCGGCTGCTTTACCTCCATTAACGCATCATAGATGGTGGAAGCCCCCTCCAGGTCCTGGTGCTGGGCCAGATAGCCGATGGAAGCGCCCTTTGACAAGGAAACCACTCCTTCATCGGGAGCCAGTTCACCAATAATAATTTTCAGCAGAGTGGATTTTCCGGCACCGTTGATACCGACCACAGCCGCCTTTTCATGTTCTTCTATGTGAAAGGATATGTGCTTCAACACATCCTGATCGCCAAATGATTTGCTGATATTACTGCACGATAAAATCACGATTATCTCCTTTAAAACAGCTTAATATGCGGGCATAACCATGAAACAGTATAATATAAGAACATTATTTTTTCAAGAACATCGTGAAACGGTTTGACATTTTTTTGTCATATGCGTATAATAAGACTGATATATGCTTTTTGCCAGGCATTTGCCGGACAAGAAGATGCGCCGTCCCGGATCGCTACGAGGTCGTTTAGGGGATGAAAAGCAGACAGGAAAGGTGAACAGGATGGAAGGAAAGAAAATTTCAAAAGCAGTGATTGGGCGTCTGCCCCGGTACTATCGGTATTTGGGGGAGCTGATTGAGGAGGGAGTGGAACGGATTTCATCCAACGAACTCAGCGCCCGGATGAAGGTAACTGCCTCCCAGATACGCCAGGACCTGAATAATTTCGGCGGCTTCGGCCAGCAGGGATACGGCTATAATGTAAAATATCTTTACGCGGAGATCGCGAAGATTCTTGGTATTGACCAGCAACACAATCTGATTATTATAGGAGCTGGAAATTTGGGCCAGGCCATTGCCAATTATACGAATTTTGAGAGAAGAGGCTTTTTGATTAAGGGAATGTTCGATATCAATCCGAAGCTGATTGGTCTGGTGATCCGGGGAATCGAGATTCGTTCCGTGGATGAGATGGAAAGCTTTATTAAAGACAACGATATCCAGATCGCAGCCCTTACTATTCCTAAGACAAAAGCGCCTGAGATCGCGGATCGTCTGGTAAAAGCGGGAATTAAGGCAATTTGGAATTTCGCCCATACGGATCTGGTGGTACCGGATGATGTGGTAGTAGAAAACGTCCACCTGTCAGAGAGCCTGATGCGTTTGTCTTATCGGGTATGCAGCAGACAGGAGCAGAAGAAGGGCGCAAAGACGGCGAAAAAGTAAAAGGCGGAGAACTGGAGAATATGGTCATAGGAGTAGGAACGGATCTGGTAGAAATTCAGCGAATGAAAAGAGCCTGTGAGCGGGACTCTTTTATGGCCTATACGTTTACCGAACAGGAGCGCCGGCAGGCAAGGGAGTCTATTTCCAGCCTTGCCGGCGATTTTGCTGTCAAAGAGGCGGTGGCCAAAGCCCTGGGAACGGGATTTCGGGGATTCGGACCAAAGGCAATCGAGGCATTAAGAGACGAACTGGGAAAGCCTTATGTAAAGCTTTACGATGGAGCTGCAAAACGGGCAAGAGAACTGGGGATCAGGGAGATCCAGGTATCTATTTCCAATACCAGAGAGCATGCGCTGGCTTTCGCGGTGGCACAGGGAGAAGGGAGCGGGGAAAATGAGGTATTTATTGACGGGAAAACAGGCAAAAGCCGTCGATGCTTATTCCATGGAGAAGATGAAAATTCCCTCTATGGTGCTGATGGAGCGGGCAGCTCTGGCGGTGGCTCAGAGTATTCAGGAGATGACAGATGACAGTGAGCCTGTCCTTGCGGTATGCGGAATGGGAAACAATGGGGCCGACGGGGTGGCTGCAGCCCGCATTCTCTATCTTCGGGGCTATAGCGTCCAGGTTGTTCTCGTGGGAAATTTGCAGAAGGCCAGCAGAGAACTGGCAGCACAGGTGGAAATCGCCCGGAATCTGGGAGTACCGGTTCTTATGGGGGAGCAGGATGAACTGCCTGTATCCGGTGCAACGGTGATCGATGCGCTGTTTGGAGTAGGGCTTGCCAGAGAGGTGACCGGCACTCCGGGACAGTGGACAGATCGTATTAACCGGTGGAGAGAAGAGGGACGGGTCCGGTGTGTGGTTTCGGTAGACCTGCCTTCCGGGATTGATGCTGATACGGGAGCGGTGATGGGAAGGGCTGTCCGGGCAGACCGGACAGTCACATTTGGCTGGGAAAAGCTAGGAACCGCGCTGTATCCCGGAAGGGATTATGGAGGAGAGGTTACGATCGCGGAAATCGGTTTCCCCAGGGAAGCCATAAGGCATCTTGCGCAGGAGCCGGCTTTGGCCTATGGAATAGAGGACTTAGAGCGGATTCCGCCCAGAAAAGCCTATTCCAACAAGGGAACCTTTGGACGGATTCTGATTGTAGCAGGTTCCAAGCACATGTGCGGGGCTGCTTATTTGAGCGCCCTGGCCGCTTATCGGATGGGGGCCGGCCTGGTAAAAATTCTGACGGTTCAGGAGAACCGCCCGGTACTGCAGCAGCTGCTTCCGGAAGCAATTTTGGCTACCTATACCCAAAGCCAGCTGATAGAAGGCAGGGAAGAATTCCGGCAGATGATCGATGCCCAGTGCCAGTGGGCGGATGTGGTGATCATGGGTCCGGGTCTGGGTTCTGAGGAGTATGTAGAATATTTGGTGGAAGATATTCTGACAGCTGCCTGTACTCCTGTGGTGGTGGATGCGGATGGACTTAACACCATTGCCGCTCATCCCTATCTGACATCTTATTTTACGGAGAATCTCATCATTACTCCCCATCTAGGAGAAATGAGTCGGCTGACGGGACAGCCTGTTTCAGAAATCCAGAAAGACCTGGTTTCCTGCGCCAGAAATTATGCCCTTCGTTATGGTCTGACCTGTGTGTTAAAGGACGCAGCTACAGTAGTGGCATCCAGAGACGGGGAAATCTATGTCAATACCAGCGGCAACAGCGCTATGGCCAAAGCCGGTTCCGGCGATGTGCTTTCCGGAGTGATTGGCGCCCTTTTAGCTCTGGGGATGGAGGAAAAAGAGGCGGCGCGTCTGGGAGCGTATCTGCATGGAAGAGCAGGCGACCTGGCTGAAAAGGAGGGGGGGCCTCACGGGCTTTTGGCCAGAGAATTGGCGGATTATTTAAGGGAGGCGGCGGCCCCCGGAAAAAAGGAAAACCGGAACGATCCGGCTCCGGCTAAAATGGAGGAAGGAAAATGGACGAGACAAGATTAAAAAATTGCCGGAGAGTAGAGGCAGACATTAATCTGGATGCCATTGCGTCTAATCTGAAGGCCATGAAGGCGCTGCTTCCGGAAAAAACAGAAATGATGGCAGTTGTAAAGGCGGACGGTTATGGCCATGGGGCGGTTCCTGTAGCGAAGGCGGCAGCCCCCTATGTGTCAGGGTTTGGCGTAGCCACGCTCCAGGAAGGGATCAATCTGCGCCATCACGGTGTTGAGGGGATGATTCTGATTTTAGGGGTGACCTTTCCGGAGGATTTTGAGGAATTGCTCCAATGGCGGCTTCGACCGGCAGTATTCGAACTGGGCCAAGCCCAGGAACTTTCAAGGCTGGCGGAATCGTCCCATCAGAAACTGCGCATTCATCTTGCGGTAGATACGGGGATGAGCCGTATTGGTATGAAGCCGGGGGAGGAGTCGGTTAGACTTGTAAAGCAAATCAGCTGCCTGCCGGGAATTCAAATCGAGGGGATTTTTACTCATTTTGCGCGCGCAGACGAGCGGGATAAGGAATCCGCTCAAAAACAGCTTCAGGATTTTGAAAATTTCATGGGAAGGCTGAAGGATCACGGGCTGGAAATTCCTTACTGTCACTGTTCCAACAGCGCGGCTATGGTAGAAGGTTTCCCTTCCAACCGCTTAAAGATGTGCAGGGCCGGAATTTCCATGTACGGGATCTACCCTTCGGACGAAGTGAGAAAAGATCTGGTGGAATTGACTCCGGCCATGTCTGTAAAAACAAGGGTCAGCTGTCTGAAGACCATAGAGGCCGGGACGCCGGTCAGTTATGGAGGAACGTTTGTGGCGGCACAAACTATGCGCATTGCAACGATTCCGGTGGGATATGGGGATGGTTATCCCAGGAGCCTTTCCGGAAAGGGCCACGTACTGATTCGCGGAATGAGAGCTCCGGTTTTAGGTAGAATTTGTATGGATCAGTTTATGGTGGACGTTAGCCACATTCCGGATGTTTTACCCCAGGATGAGGTGGTTTTGATGGGGACTCAGGGAAAAGAGCGGATTACGATCGAGGAGATTGAAGAGGCCGGAGGGGAGTTTCGCTACGAGATTATTTGCAATATGGGAAAACGGATTCCAAGAGTTTATTGGAGTCAAGGCAGGATCGTAGGAGTGAAAGATTACTCGGATGACCGGTATGTAGACTTTTTGTAAAAGTTCCAGGTTGAGATTTGAAATCATATGCTAATCACAGAGGGGATTTGCCAAAGTATAAATTGGGGAAATCTGTCCATAATACTGGTAAGAGGCAGAAAAAGGCCTGATTTCTGGAAATGGAGAGTGACAGCAGTGATTATCAAACGAGGAGATATCTATTACGCGGATTTAAGGCCTGTGGTGGGGTCGGAACAGGGGGGAGTGCGCCCGGTTCTGGTGATTCAGAACGATGTAGGAAATAAACATAGCCCGACGGTGATTTGCGCGGCGATTACCTCCCGAATGAATAAGGCGAAGCTTCCTACCCATGTGGAGCTTAGTTCAGGCCGAAGTGCTATGGCCAAGGATTCGGTCATTTTGCTGGAGCAGCTGCGGACCATTGACAAGCAGAGGCTGAGGGAAAAAATCTGCCATATTGACGGGGAACTTTTGGAACAGGTGAACCAGGCTTTAAAGGTCAGTCTGGCCATGGATACATAATGATCCGGCAGAAAGGTCCCAGAAGATGACATTGACGAAAAAAGGGAATAATGGTATGATAACCATCAGTGAATACATGGAAGGGAGTGCTTTTTTACTTTTATGGACGATGGTTATTCGCCGGTCGGTATATTGCTGCTGATTGGCTTTATTCTGCTGGAGGCAGCGTTTTACGGATTCGGATCCGCCATTCAAAATATGGATGAGGATGAGCTGGAGGAAGAGGCCGGGAAAGGAGATGCGGCAGCGGCGCGCATGCTCCGTGTGATTGAGAACCCGGCAAATCTGATCAACACGATTCAGATTATGACCCATCTTGTTGGAATGATTATGGGGGCTATATTTATACCGGTGCTGATTGTCCGGATGGGACGCTTGACGCAAACCTGGTTCCCATCGGCAGATGGCATCCGCTGGTATGAAAATCCCGGATGGTGGGTGCAGGCAGGCCTTGTATTGGTAATCAGCCTGGTTATATTAATCCTGGTCGTATGTTTTGGAGTTCTGATTCCAAAACGTATGGCGGCGGTCAATCCAAAGGGCTGGGGGTACCGCGTTCTGCCGGTGGTGACCTTCACGGCAGGTCTTTTTCTGCCTCTGTCCAAACTGGTTCGGGGAGTTTCCGTGGCGGTTCTGGCCCTGTTTAAGGTAAAGATACAGGATAACAGCGAAAATGTAACAGAGGAAGACATAATGTCCATGGTTAATGAAGGCCACGAGCAGGGGATTCTGAAAGCCGGCGAAACGAAAATGATCACCAACATCTTTCAGCTGGGAGAAACCGAAGCGCAGGATATTATGACTCACCGGACCAATATGGAAATTCTGGATGACGATATGACTCTTCAGGAGGCGGTCAGCTTTATTCTGAATGAAGGTAATAAGACGCGTTACCCCGTATCGGGAGAGGACATCGACGATATTATCGGCATTCTTCATATGAGAGACGCCATGAGCGCCTATGAAAAGGAAGAAAACCGTCCGGTTCCTATTGGAAAGATTCCGGGTCTTCTGATGGAGGCCAGCTTTATTCCGGCGACCAGAAGCATCGACACCCTGTTTAAGGAGATGCAGTCCAGAAAGATTCACATGGAAATCGTTGTGGATGAATACGGCCAGACGGCCGGGCTCCTGACCATGGAGGATATTTTGGAAGAGATTGTGGGCAGTATTCAGGATGAGTACGACAATGAGGAAGAATGTATCACGGAGCAGCCGGACCACAGCTATGTGATGAAGGGGATGACCGACCTGGAAGAGGTTCAGGAAATTTTGGGACTTACCCTTTCGCAGGAGGACAGCGATACATACGGAACCCTGAGCGGATTCCTGATCGCCAGGCTGGACCGGATTCCCAAAGAAGACGAGAGACCGGCGGTAGAGTACGGCGGATACCATTTTCAGGTTCTGAAAGTAGGAAATAAGACCATTGAGTCTGTTCAGGTAAGCAGGATAGAAGAGCCGGAAAGAAAAGAAGAATCCCATACAGGCGGAGCCGCGAAAATGACAGTTCAGGAAGGTTGAGAAAATTGTGCTTGTCACCGGTGGGGAATCGTGCTAAACTTGAAAAGATGTGTATGTGACTACAAAGATTTAAGAGAAAGGGTGTTTTACCAATGTCAGGACATTCAAAGTTCGCCAATATTAAGCATAAAAAGGAACGCAATGATGCCGCAAAGGGAAAGATTTTCACGGTGATTGGCCGTGAAATTGCGGTAGCGGTGAAGGAAGGCGGACCCGATCCGGCCAACAACAGTAAGCTTAGGGATGTAATCGCGAAGGCCAAGGCCAACAATATGCCAAATGATACCATTGAGCGCGGTATTAAGAAGGCGGCCGGAGACGCCGGTTCGGTTAATTACGAAGCGCTCCGCTATGAGGGATATGGTCCCAGCGGCGTGGCGATTATTGTAGATACGCTGACGGATAATAAGAACCGTACGGCGGCAAATGTTCGAAGCGCCTTTACCAAAGGAAGCGGGAACGTAGGCACTCCCGGAAGCGTTTCTTACATGTTCGACCAGAAGGGTCAGATTGTGATCGACAAAGAAGAGTGCGATATGGACCCGGATGAGCTGATGATGCTGGCCCTGGATGCCGGCGCGGAGGACTTCTCTGAGGAGGAGAACAGTTATGAGGTCATCACTGCCCCTGATGATTTCAGCGCGGTCCGTGAAGCATTGGAAGCCCAGAAGATTCCTATGATGGAAGCCGATATTACTATGATCCCTCAGACCTGGGTGGACCTGACAAGCGAGGATGATATTAAGAAGCTTACCAGGATTCTGGATCTTCTGGATGAAGACGATGACGTTCAGGCTGTTTACCACAATTGGAACGAAGAATAGGCAATTTTGAAAAAATGAGCTCCTTTTCGACCGGAATTTTGGCGGTGTGAAAAGGAGTTTTCCAATAACAAGAGGACGACAGCAATGAAATTAAATCAAGGAAAAATCACAGGTACCTACCGGGTAATCCGGGTAGAAGTACAGCAGGATTTAAAGCGCAGGCTGGAAGTGCTTGGCATGACTGGAGGTACTGTGCTGGAGGTCATGAATAAAAAAAGCGGCGGAACTATGATTGTGAAAATCCGCGGAACCCGTTTTGCTCTGGGCAAGAGAATTACGGAGAATGTGGAGGTAGAGGAATCATGATGACGGTTGCATTTATTGGAAATCCTAACTGCGGCAAGACTACATTGTTTAATGCTTATACCGGGGCTAACCTGAAGGTAGCCAACTGGCCTGGCGTGACGGTAGAAAAAGTGGAGGGAAGCTTCACTTTTCAGGGGGAGAAAATCCGCCTGGTGGACCTGCCGGGAACTTATTCCCTGACCTCCTATACGATGGAGGAACAGGTTTCGAGAAATTTTATCCTTTCGGATGAGGTGGATGTGGTTATCGATGTGGTGGATGCCTCTGCCCTGGAGCGCAATCTCTATCTGACTCTGCAGCTTTTGGAATTGGGAAAACCGGTGGTCATCGCCTTAAATATGATGGACATTGTGGAGAAGCGGGGGATGGAGATTGATCTTCACCGCCTTCCTGAGATGCTGGGAGCGCCGGTGATCCCTGTCAGCGCCAGAAAGAGAAGAGGCCTGGAGTCTCTGATTCACGCCGCGGTTCACCACAAGGATGGGGGACACGATCCGCTGATTCATGACCATAAGAATACCAAGCCTTCCAGACACCGCCATGACCATCATTCGGAATTTGCCATGGTTTACTCCGATGCGATTGAAGATAAGATTGACCTGGGAGAAGAACGGCTGAGGGCCGCTTATCCTGGACTTGCCAACTACCGTCTCCTGGCCTTGAAAACCATGGAGAATGACCGGACCATAAAAAGCAAGTATCCGATTGATATGACCGGACTGGACGAGGACGCAACAATAGAGGATAAGATCATTAATGAAAAATATGATTTCATTGAGGAAATCATAGAAGAATGTCTGGTGGGAAAGGCGCAGAAGGAACAGTTCACCGATCGGATTGATCAGGTGCTGACTCACCGGGTCTGGTCGATTCCCGTATTTTTGGGGATTATGGCATTGGTATTCTTTCTCACCTTTACCGTAGGAGACTTTTTGAAAGGGTACGTGGAGGGCATTATTGATGAAATCAATTTGCTTGCAGCCGGCTTATTAGGAGCGGTTCACGCAAACGAGATTGTTACCTCCCTGATCTGCGACGGCATTATCGCAGGAGTTGGAGGAATCATTACTTTCCTGCCAAACATTTTTATACTGTTTTTGGCGCTGGCAATTCTGGAGGACAGCGGCTATATGTCCCGGGTAGCCTATGTGATGGACGGAATTATGGGGCGTCTGGGACTTTCGGGCAGGGCCTTTATTCCCATGCTTCTTGGATTTGGCTGTACGGTTCCGGCGATTATGGCTTCCAGAGCCCTGGAAGACCGGAGAGACCGCCTGAAAACCATGCTGGTGACGCCTTTTATGTCCTGCTCCGCAAGACTGCCGGTATACATATTGTTTTCAGAACTGTTTTTTCCGGAAAATGCCATGCTCGTCTCTTACTCCATGTATGTAATCGGAATTCTGGTCGCTATTTTCGTGGCCTGGGAAGCCAGTACGATTGACAAGCATCACAGTGAAAATGCGCTGCTGATCGAGCTGCCGGAATACAAGACGCCCAGCGCCCGTACGGTGTTTATCTATGTGTGGGAGAAGGTAAAGGACTTTTTGCAGAAGGCAGGAACTACGATCTTCATCGCTTCTATTTTTATGTGGCTGATTTTGAACTTCGGGCCGGATGGCTATACGACGGAGATGTCGGAGAGTTTTGGTTCTATGATTGGAAAGCTGATTGTTCCGGTATTCGCGCCGATTGGTCTTGGATTCTGGCAGATTGTGGTGGCGCTGATTGCGGGAATTTCCGCCAAGGAGGTTGTGGTATCTTCCTGCGCGGTGCTGTTCGGAATACAAAATGTTAATTCTCCTGTGGGGATGGACGTGCTTCATCAAGGGTTGGAGGCTATTGGCTTTAACAGCCTGAATGCTCTGTGCCTGATGGTATTCTGCCTCCTTTATATTCCCTGCGCAGCCACGATCATGACGATCCGCAAGGAATCGGGGAGCCGGAAATGGACGGTGTTTTCAGTGATTTTCCAGCTGGTGATTGCCTGGGTGGCCGCATTCTTCGTTTACCATGTGGGAATACTGATAATGTAGGAGGTTTGAGCTCTATGAAACAGAAAAACGTCAGGGAAATGTCCCATCCCAGCTGGCTTTTGACTGCGGTATTCATAATCTGCGCGGGAATCAGTATCTTTTCGGCTTGGGCGCGGCTGAATGCCGACGCGGTTTTGGCTATGATGGAGGAACAGATTCGGGCTGCAGTGGAGCCTGCCGTTCTGGTGCTGGCGGTGGTGTTCGGGCTGGTGGCTCTTGCGGCGCTGTTTAGCTTGCTGGGGCTGTCCTTTCAAAAAAGCTGCCTGATTTTGGGAGTCTTGTCTCTTGCTGCTGTAATCGTCGGGGCTGTGTACGCTTATGGATCCATTACGGATGTGCGTTCTTCTCTTTATCGTCCGGAGTATCTGGGAGGAGAAAACCGGTTCGGAACCGTGTGGTATGGGATTCTTCCCGGAGTTTTGGCGGTTTTGTTTTTCGGATTGGCCTTTCAGCGGGAAATTTCCGGCCTTTGCCTGGCAGAGACGATATACTGCGCCATTGTGGCCTTGTGCGGTATAGTATTTACGGTTCACAGTGGAGATTACAAGAATGCCTGGAATGCTTTCCTGCCCTTGACGGCCGCCATTGGCTGTTTCCTGGGGTATAGACATGCTTCTTTTGATAAAATACGGATCGTTTTGGAGATTCTGTTTGGACTATGGAGTCTGAGCGGCCTGTGGTTTGTCCTTCAGTCAGGAGGCAGGGAAAATGTCAGTTTCGTTGTGCTTCCTCTGGCAGCTGCCCTGGGAATTGATCTGATCGGCAGGGAATTAAAGGACAGGAGCTAAGTATCCGTAACAATAAAATCAATGAAATGGCTGCCGCGCCGGAGAAATGTTTTCCGGTAAGGCAGCCATTTTTTGGAAACAAAGATTAGTTGCTTACTGTCATGGTTTTCAGACCGTCGGTGGCGTTTTCCGCATTGAAAATATAGAAGGTGTAGGAAGTACCCGCATTTAAAGTGGCCGCAGAGGAGGCTACATAGATTCCGGGTGAGGAGCCGGCCCGGGCTACATTGATCTGATACCAGCCGGGATAGAAACTGGTGTAGGGAGTGACTTCCTTATAGCGAACATTGCTGAAGGGAGTATACATATTGTTTTGGTTGCCTACCGATACGTCAAAGGGACCTAGATTTAAGGAAAGATTGCATACACGAAGACAGCTGGTGCTGGAGGGAGCGCTGCAGGACAGATCGGAAATTTCCATCAGGTCCAGGCCGCTGGCCGTGTTGATGATGGCCACGGTCATGGGCGTATTGGAGCGGACCCGGATTTCCTTCTGAATATATACGTAGCCGTTGACGCCGGATACAGTGATTGTCTGGGTTCCGGTGGTGGCCTGGAGATAACGGGTCATGTCGCCGTTCCCCAGCTGGCTTGCTACCAGCCAGTTGCCGAGATAGATGTAAAAGGCAGGGTAGCCGGTAGAAGCATTGATAAAACGCACTTTGCCATAGCTGTTGCTGCTGCAGGAGGAGCATGGAAAAGTGATGCCGGGAATAATGACCGTATGGTTTCCTCCGCCGGGACGAATGGGCCGGTAAATGGGAGGCTCCAAATCCGCCACGGGTCCGCCTTCACCCGGATTGGGAAGGGGAATCACCGGGATTTGTCCCGGATCTACCGGTCCGGCTCCTTCATTTTCCATATGGGCCGTATTTTCGCTGTCAGCAGGCATAGTTTCCTGGGGTGTGCCGGAACCGCTGTCAGCGGCAGCGGCGGACATGAGGGAACGGTCCATGGTACCTGTTGTATAATAGGTTTGCCGATTCATGAAAACCTCGCTGTTTGATGGATTCAGTGTAATATATTCTCTGAAAGGCGGGAAAGTTCCGCTTTTTTGAGGGTATTTTCTTTTGCGTTCCACATATATTTAAAAAGAACCATGAGCGGGGGCGCGAGAACGTGGAGAGAAAAATAAAGATGCAGCAAACTGCGGCGTTGGGGCTCCCCAGGGACATGGTATATGGAGATGTCCTGGTAAGCTTCGTCGGCTGCGGCATCGTATATGTGGAGAATTATCGGAATATCCTCTTTTATACGGATGCCCTGATTCGCATACAGGCCAGAACCTGCCGCGTGATTATCCGGGGTACCGGTCTGCAGATCGCTTATTTTACCGGTGAATCCATGAAGATCACAGGACAAATCTGTGCTCTGGAATTTTCTTGATTGGAAAAGGAGGGCTGACTTCTGGCCTTAAGGGAAATCGTCCATCGGATGAAAGGTGCGGTCCGGATTCGGCTTACTGGTTATTCGCCGGAGCGCTTTTTAAATCTCTGCAATTTTAAGGGCTTGGAAATATGGGACATTCGCTGCGTGGATGGAGATTATGAGTTTTGGATGACGCTGGGGGACTTTCGCCGTGTCCGTCCGCTGGTTCGAAAATCGAAGGTCCGCCTGAAAATTGTGAGCCGGAGAGGCCTGCCTTTTTTCCTTAAGCGCAACCGAAAAAGAAAGATGTGGGCGACCGGCGCCGCCTGCTTTTTCCTTCTCCTTTATGCAATGAGCCTGTTTATTTGGGATATCGAATTTGAGGGAAATTATCGGTATACCGACGATACTTTAAGCCGATACCTGGAAGAGAGAAGCGTGGTCTGCGGAATGCGGAAATACCTGGTGGACTGCCCTGGGCTGGAGTCTGAGTTAAGGGCCGCTTTCCCGGAAATCAGCTGGGTATCTGCCCGGGTATCCGGAACCCGCCTGCTTATCCATATTAAGGAAAATCAGGTCCTTTCCGATATTGAAAAAGAGGATGAGGCTCCGGCGGATCTGATGGCTCGGAAAGAGGGAGTGATTCGTTCTATGATTGTACGCAGCGGCAGCGCCCAAGTCTCTTTAGGTGAATCGGTGGAAGCGGGACAGATTCTGGTAAAGGGGACGGTATCCATTACAGACGACAGCGGCCAGGAGGTAAAAACTTATGATGTACGGGCAGACGGCGATATTTGGGCTCAGACGGAGTATTCCTATGAAGAGGAGATCCCGATCATTCGACAGGTCAGGGTTCCTACGGGAAGGGAAAAGAGCGGCTGGTTTTTGAAAATCGGGGGCTTTTCTTATACGTGGCTTCTTCCGGCCTTTGGAGAGAAGGAGTGGGACTATGTGACCGAGGAACAGCAGGTGCGCTTGTTTGGAAATTTTTACCTGCCTGTTTTTGTGGGAACAATTAAAGGGCGGGAAATGGAGGAATACGAGCGCCCTTATACCGAGGAGGAGATTCTGGAACTGGCAGCGGACTATAATCGGTGGTTTGCGGAAAATTTGAAGGAAAAGGGGGTTCAAATTCTGGAAAATGATGATAGAATAGAGAGAAGTGCAGGAAACTGCATATTGAAGGGACAGCTTACGGTTCTGGAACAGATCGGACAGCCGGTTCCCGTTCAGCAGAGGGAGGAGAGCCTTCCTTCCGAAACTCAAATGTCTTTAGGAGATGATGACTTCAGTGAGCGTAATTGAAACGATGATTGATATTCCCGCGGAGCATGAGCGCAATGTGTGCGGACAGTTCGATGTTTATTTAAAGAAGATTGAGCGGACGCTTCATGTAACCATTCTGGCCAGGGACGGACAGATTAAGCTCATCGGGCCGGATCAGGCGGTACGGCAGGCAAAGAGCGTATTTAACAATCTGGCGGAGCTTTCCAAGCGGGGAAATACCATTACGGAGCAGAATGTGGACTACGCCCTTTCCTTGTCCTTTACGGAAAATGATGGGCAGATCCTGGAGATCGACAAGGATATCATCTGCAGAACCATTACCGGAAAACCGGTAAAGCCTAAGACTCTGGGACAGAAGCAGTATGTGGACGCTATCCGCAAGAAGATGATCGTCTTTGGCATAGGCCCCGCAGGTACGGGAAAGACCTACCTGGCTATGGCTATGGCAATTCAGGCTTTTAAAAACGGAGAGGTGGGCAGAATCATCCTGACCCGTCCGGCTATTGAGGCTGGGGAAAAGCTGGGATTTCTTCCAGGAGATTTGCAGAGCAAAATCGATCCCTATCTGCGGCCTCTTTACGACGCCCTTTATCAGATCATGGGAGCGGAGAGCTATCTGCACAATTCGGAGAAAGGGCTGATTGAGGTGGCTCCCCTGGCCTATATGAGAGGACGTACCTTAGATAATGCCTATATTATTCTGGACGAGGCCCAGAATACTACACCGGCCCAGATGAAAATGTTTCTTACACGTATTGGGTTCGGCTCCAAGGTAATTGTAACCGGCGACCAGACTCAGAAGGATCTTCCAAGCGGGGCAGCATCCGGGCTGGATACGGCGCTGAAGGTTTTAAAGAAGATTGACGATATTGGCTTTTGCTATCTGACCAGTTCGGATGTGGTCCGCCACCCTCTGGTTCAGAAGATTGTCCAGGCATACGATGATTATGAGAAAAAGGCGGCCAAGCCCTCTGCGATCCGGAGGGGCGCCAGAAAGGAACAAGGACATGACAGTTACCGTTGAGTATGAAACCGAAGACCACCTGAATCTTCCGGAAACCCAGATTATTGAGGAGGTAGTGACGGAAGCGCTGGATTATGAAAACTGTCCTTATGAGGCAGAGGTAAATGTGCTTTTGACGGACAACCCCTCTATCCAGGAGATCAACCGGCAGCAGCGCCAGATTGACTCTCCAACGGATGTGCTTTCCTTCCCTATGATTGATTATGCGAGTCCTTCCGATTTCAGCCATGTGGAGGAAGCAGTGGAAGATTATTTTAATCCGGAGACGGGAGAACTTCTTCTGGGAGATATTGTGATCTCCGTGGACAAAGTGCGGGAACAGGCCGAGAAATACGGTCATTCCCAAACCAGGGAACTGGCATTCCTCACAGCCCACAGCATGCTGCATCTCTTCGGATATGACCATATGGAGGATGAGGAGCGGCTGGTGATGGAGAAAAAACAGGAGGAAATTCTGGAACGGCTGGGATATACCAGATGAAGTAGCGTCCGCTCAGGACGGCTCATCTATTTACGCGAATTTTATGACTAAATTTTGGCAGAACGCAGATAATAACTCCAGGTAATCGTTCGAGAAGACGGGGAAAAAGACCCTCCGTCCGAAGAGTTACAATTTTAGGAGGTTCTGTCATGAAAAAATATTTGTACTGCGTTCTGCTTTTTGCCGTCACGTCCGTTATCTGTCTGGCCGCCGGATATGCCCTGACCAGATATCAAATTCGTCAGGAGCAGGGGATGGAGGATATGATGATTGAGACGGAGACGGTGAATCCCCTGGACAACCGGGCTGCCGTGGGTCAGGAGAGTATTACCCCGGTGGTGGAAACCCCTTCGGAGAAAGAATTCTATCTGGTAAGTGAGGCGGGATTCCTTCTGGTGTTTTCCAGGGATCAGAGTACCATCTGCCTGTATACTCATATTCCGGTGACGGATTTTCCCGAGGAGGAGAGGGCCAGGCTGATGGAGGGAATCTGGTTTCCTACAATGATGGACGTCTATCATTACCTGGAATCCTATACCAGCTGAAGAGAAGTTTGATTATATTTCGAGAGGAACCCGTCTTGGAAGGAGAACGCAGAGAATGAAACAGGATATATTGATCATCGGCGGCGGAGCCAGTGGACTGGCAGCCGCCATTTTGGCTGCCCGGAACGGGGCTTCGGTGACTATTTTGGAGCATATGGACCGGGTGGGCAAGAAAATTCTTTCCACGGGAAACGGCAGATGCAACCTGACCAACCGGCATATGGGGCCGGAATGCTACCGCAGTGAGAATAAAACCTTCCCCATGGAGGTGGTGGTGGGCTTTCCCGTAGAGGAGACTCTGGATTTTTTCCGCACCCTGGGCATTGAACCTAAGGACCGGAACGGATACATCTACCCAGGCAGCGACCAGGCTTCCTCTGTGCTGGACGGTCTGCGGATGGAAGCGGAGCACCTGGGAGTGGGAATGAAAACCGGATGCCAGGTGGAACAGATTCGCGCGCCGAAAGACAGAGGGGGAGCAATGGGAGAGTTCTCAGTTTTGACCAGTCAGGGAAGGTTTGAGGCTCCGTCGGTGATTCTGGCGGCGGGCTCTAAGGCGGCTCCCGGCACCGGCTCCGACGGAAGCGGCTACGAGTTGGCAAAACAGCTGGGCCATTCGATCATAAAGCCTCTTCCGGCCCTGGTCCAGCTGAGATGCCAGGGAAAGCACTACCGGCAGATGTCAGGGGTCCGTACGGAGGCAGACATCCAGCTGAAAATTGACGGGAAGACGGAAGCGCAGGACAAAGGGGAACTGCAGCTGACGGAATACGGCCTCTCCGGCATCCCCGTCTTTCAAATCAGCCGCTTCGCCTCCGTGGCCCTGGATGAGGGGAAACGGGTGGAGGCGGAAATCGATTTTCTGCCTTCCTGGAGCCGGGAGGAGACCATGGACCGCTTGAAGGAGAGGGCGAAGCTTCTGTCCTACCGCCTTTGCGAGGACTTTTTAAGCGGCCTGTTAAACAAAAAGCTGGCGCAGGTGCTGATTAAGGCCGCGGGAATCCCTCTGACCCGTCCGGCCGGAGAGTTAAAGCAGAGAGAACTGGAAGAACTGGCAAAGTATCTCCGTTCCTACCGGGCACTGGTGGCAAGCGTGAACCCATTCGCCAACGCCCAGGTGTGCAGAGGCGGAGTGGACACCCGGCAGGTAAACTCCCGTACCATGGAATCCAAACTTTGTCCCGGTTTGTTTTTTGCGGGAGAGATTCTGGACGTGGACGGAATCTGCGGGGGCTACAATCTGCAGTTTGCCTGGTCCAGCGGCGCTCTGGCCGGAAGGGCGGCAGCAGGCCGGTCCGCTGCCGGCTGGGCCGCCGACGGAAAGCTGAAGGGAAGGAGAGGGGCCAGATGATTCGGATTAACCAGTTAAAGCTCCCTGTAGGACACAGACCCGGGGAACTGATAAAGAAGGCGGCCAGAGCTCTGAAAATCCGGGAGGAAGAGATTGCCGGCCTTCACATCGTCCGCCAGTCTGTGGATGCCAGAAAGAAACCGGAGATTGTATACAGCTACATAGTCGATGTTCAGGTCAAAGGAGGGCGGGAGGAAAAGGTTCTCGCCAGAGCAAAAAACAGAAACGCAGCTCTGGTAAAGGAGAAACCCTACCGCTGCCCTCCGCCGGGAGCCGAACCTCTGAAGTACCCGCCGGTGATTGTGGGAACCGGGCCTGCGGGCCTGTTCTGCGGCCTTCTTCTGGCCCGGCAGGGATACCGCCCCATCCTTTTGGAGCGCGGCAGGGATGTGGACCGCAGAAAAGAGGATGTGGACCGCTTTTGGGAGGGGGGCGCCCTGGATCCCAAGTCCAATGTCCAGTTCGGGGAAGGGGGAGCCGGAACCTTTTCCGACGGCAAGCTGAACACCCTGGTAAAGGATGTGTCCGGGAGAAACGGGGAAGTGCTGCGGATTCTAACGGAATTTGGCGCGGACCCTGCCATCCGCTACGCCAGTAAGCCACATATCGGCACCGATGTGCTGAGCCAGGTGGTCAAAGCCATCCGCCAGGAGATTTTAAATCTGGGCGGACAGGTGCGCTTTGAAAGCCAGGTGACGGATTTGGTCATCCGGGACGGAAGCCTTCAGGCCCTGGTGCTGGAGAACGAAGAACAAATCCCTGTTCAGGCGGCGGTTTTTGCCGTTGGCCACAGCGCCAGAGATACCTTTTCTATGCTTTTGGAGCATGGTGTTCCCATGGAGCCCAAGCCATTTGCGGTGGGACTGCGCATCCAGCATCCCCAGTCCATGATTGACGAGAGCCAGTACGGGAGGACGGTAAAGGAATTGGGAGCCGCTTCCTACAAGGTGACCTGGAAGGCGGCGGGCGGCAGAGGCGTTTATTCCTTCTGCATGTGTCCCGGGGGATATGTGGTCAACGCATCCTCAGAGCCGGGACGTCTGGCGGTCAATGGCATGAGCTACCATGGGCGGGCAGGGGAAAATGCCAACAGCGCCTTAATCATCACCGTGGGGCCGGAGGATTTCCCTGACGAAACAGTGCTGGGGGGAGTTCATTTCCAGCAGCATCTGGAAGAGAAGGCTTATCAACTGGGGAAGGGCAGGATCCCGGCGGAAACCTACGGAGATTTTAAGGCAGGCGGACCTCCCGGGGAGCGCCTGGGCCAGGTGAAGCCCCAATTTAAGGGACAGTGGACCTTTGCCGATTTGAGAGAGCTTTTAGGGCCGGAACTGTCCGAAACTATGATCGAGGGGATTGAGGCCTTTGAACATATGATTCGTGGATTTTCCAGAGAGGACGCTATTTTGGCGGGCATCGAGAGCAGGACCTCCTCCCCGGTGCGGATTCTCAGGGATGAGCAGGGGGAGAGCAGTCTTAGGGGCCTGTTTCCCTGCGGGGAAGGAGCCGGCTATGCGGGGGGAATCACCTCCGCCGCCATGGATGGCATGAAAACGGCCGAGGCGCTGATCCGGCGATTTGCCCCCGCCGCGCGGCCGGATGAAATATAGGGGCTGCAGGTCACAACACAAGAAAGGAATTGTACAATGGAAATGACGGAACGAGCGCAACTGAAGGACAAAAAGCGGATTGTGATTAAAATCGGCTCCTCCTCCCTGACCCATTCGGAGACAGGGGCCATGAACCTGCTGAAAATTGAACGGCTGGTGCGTGTCATCAGCGACCTTAAGGGAGAGGGAAAAGAGGTGGTTCTGGTGTCCTCCGGCGCGATCGCCGCAGGCAGGCAGGCTCTGGGACATCAGAAGCCTACTACCCTGGCCCAGAAGCAGGCCTACGCCGCCGTAGGGCAGGCCCGCCTGATGATGGTTTATCAGAAGATTTTTTCCGAGTACAACCAGACGGCGGCACAGATTCTTCTGACCAAAGATACCATGGTAAACGACGCCTCCCGCTACAACGCCCAGAATACCTTTGATGAGCTGTTAAAGCTGGGAGCGGTTCCCATTGTCAATGAAAACGATACGGTTTCCACCTCGGAAATCCCCTATGTGGACAGCTTCGGAGACAATGACCGCCTGTCCGCCATCGTGACGGCCCTCATCGGGGGAGACCTTCTGATTCTTCTTTCGGATATCGACGGTCTTTATTCCGACGACCCCAGACACAATCCGGACGCCCGGTTCATTTCACTGGTGCCGGAGATTACGCCGGAGCTTCTGGCCATGGGTAAGGAGACTTCCGGCAGCGATGTGGGAACGGGAGGTATGTCCGCCAAGCTGGCGGCAGCCCGGATTGCCACCGACAGCGGGGCGGATATGGTGATTGCCAACGGCGACCAGGTGGATGTGATTCTGGAGATTATGGGCGGAAAAGAGAAGGGAACCTTATTTTTGGCCCATCCCAACCTGGATTTTGACCTGATGCACTATCTGAACAACGAATATTAAATACAACCGTTCAGAACGGCCGGGCAAGAAGATACCCGGCCGTCCTGAACTATTACCATTTTACATGGCCCCATGGGGGCCGGAGAGGAGAACCTATGACATCGGAACAGATTGATCGGATTAACGCCCTTTACCACAAGTCCCAGTCCGTAGGGCTGACCCCGGAGGAGAAGGAGGAGCAGACCCGGCTGCGCCAGGAGTATCTGGCAGCCATTCGGGCCAACTTGCGGGGAACCTTAAACCAGATTTCCATTAAGGAGCCGGACGGGACCATTACGAATCTGGGAAAGAAGTACGGCGGCATAAAAGAGGACTAAAGCCCATGGACGCCAGGGAAAAAAAGAGAGTGCTGCGCAGGGAGATTCTGGCACAGAGAAACCGTCTGAAACCGGAGGAGAAGGAGAAGATGGACCGGCAGATTCTTAAACGGCTTCTGGACTGGGAGCCGCTGTGGACTGGGCGGCCGGTATTTCTCTACCTCTCTTTCGGTTCGGAGGTTAATACCTGGCCTCTTCTGGAAGAGCTGTTCAGGCGGAAGATTCCTGTGGCGGCTCCCCGGGTGGCGGGGAGGGAGATGGATTTTTACCGGATCCATGGAAAAGAGGAGCTCCGGGCCGGGTATAAAGGAATTCCGGAGCCTTCGGCGGACTGTCCCAAAGCGGAGACGGGGGAGAGCGTGATTCTCGTGCCGGGCGCAGTCTTTGACCGGAGGGGATACCGAATTGGATACGGAGGCGGTTACTACGACCGGTATCTGGCGGTTCATAAGAATGTGAAGACACTGGCGGCGGCCTATCCGTTTCAGATTGTAGAGGAGGTAATCCGGGAGGAGTGGGACCGGCCGGTGGAACGGATTTTCACAGCGGTGGAAGAGATTGTTTCCATGGAATTTCTGTGAATTTGGTGGATTTTAGTGTTCAGGTGTGGTATGATGTGTGGCAGTAACAGAGCAGACCTACGGAACAGTTTGCAATGAAGGTTCCAAAACAGGAGAGAGGAAAATCTTATGACATTGAGCGAAATAGGCAGTCGTGCCAAGGACGTATCCCGGATATTAAACAACTTAGGCTCCAGAGAAAAAAATATGGGGCTGGAGGAGGCCGCGCGGGCTCTTCTGGAGGGAGAAGATGAAATATTAAACGCTAATGAGGAGGACTGTGAGAAAGCGGCCCAGGCCGGCATGAGCCAGGGGCTTTTGGACCGTCTCCGCCTGACTCCGGCCAGGGTCAACGCTATGGCCGACGGCCTTTTGCAGGTGGCGGCCCTGGAGGATCCGGTGGGAGAGGTTCTGTCCATGAAGCAGAGGCCCAACGGACTGATGATCGGGAAGAAGAGAGTGCCCTTGGGCGTCATCGCCATGATTTACGAGGCCCGTCCCAATGTGACGGCGGATGCCTTCGGTCTGTGCTTTAAAAGCGGAAACGCGGTTATACTAAAGGGAGGGAGCGACGCGATCTGTTCCAACCGGGCTATTGTGAAATGCCTGCGGGAGGGACTGGAGCGGGCGGGACTGCCTGAGGACGCGGTGCAGTTGGTGGAGGATACCAGCAGAGATACCACGAAGGAACTTATGCGGTTAAACGAATATGTGGATGTGCTGATTCCCAGAGGGGGAGCAGGATTAATCCGCACGGTGGTGGAGAACAGCACCGTTCCGGTGATTGAGACAGGTACAGGAAACTGCCACATTTATGTGGATGAGACCGCGGACTTGAATATGGCCCTGGACATTATTTACAATGCTAAGACCCAGCGGATCGGCGTGTGCAACGCCTGCGAATCCCTGGTGGTCCACCGTTTGGTGGCTGAGGAGTTTCTCCCCATGCTGAAGAAACGCCTGAAGGAAAAGGAAGTGGAGATTCGGGCGGATGAGGATGCCAGAGTCATCGAGCCGGATTTCAAGGCGGCCACAGAGGAAGACTGGGGGAAGGAATATTTAGACTATATCCTTTCTCTGAAAATTGTGGATTCCATCGACGAGGCCATCGCTCATATTAACCGCTACAATACGGGGCATTCGGATGCTATTATTACCTCCAACTATTTTCATGCCCAGCAGTTTTTAAACGAGATTGACGCGGCGGCAGTGTATGTCAATGCTTCCACCCGCTTCACGGACGGTGAGGAATTCGGTTTCGGAGCGGAAATTGGGATCAGCACCCAGAAGCTCCATGCCAGGGGACCGATGGGCTTAAAGGAACTGACCACTACCAAATACATTATTTACGGCGACGGTCAGATTCGATGAGGACTGTCCCCGGGCGGACATCAAAGAGCAAAAAGAGGAAACTATCAATGTCAGACAAGAAAGATTTGAAAAAGCAGTCAAAAGAAAATCAGGAAAAAGAGCCCTTTAACCTGAAAAAGGAGATTATCAGCTGGGTGCAGATTATTGTAGCGGCTGTGGTGATCGCCTGGGTACTGAATACCTTTATTATTGCAAACAGCTATGTGCCTACCGGCTCCATGATTCCTATTATCCAGTCCGGGAGCCGCGTCATCGGTTCCAGGCTTTCCTATCTGTTCGGCGACCCGGAACGGGGAGATGTGGTGATTTTCCGCTATCCGGATGATCCGGAGCAGAAGACCTTTTACGTAAAGCGGGTCATCGGCCTTCCGGGGGACACGGTGACCATTAAGGACGGTCAGGTATATATCAACGATTCGGAAACGCCTCTGGATGAATCTTATCTGGCGGAGCCCATGCAGGAGAGGGAAACCATCGAGCTTTCGGTGGAGACCATCAACAGTCTGAACGTGGAGTACAACGATATGGAGTACGTCAGCGACGATATGGTTCGGGTAAACGTAAACGATGCGGTTTACCATGTACCGGAGGGCTGTTACTTTATGATGGGCGATAACCGGAATTTCTCGGAGGACGCCAGGCTTTGGCAGAATAAATACGTAGAAAAGGACAAGATTATCGCGAAGGTCCTGTTCTGCTACTTCCCCAACATTCATCTGGTGAAATAGATAAACGATACGGTCAACAAAGAACGCAGGAGGGAAGGCAGACTGGTAAACCGCGGCGCAGCTGATTGGGCGAAACAGGCCGCAAAGGGATAAGGAAGGGATAGCTATGCCTAAAGGTTCAGAAGAATTAATAAACGCGAGAAAAGAAGAAATTACAATTACTTTCAGACCAAAGAGGAAATCTTTTTAGCGCTGCTTGAACGGGAGCATGAGGAGTGGATTGCTGCGCTCAGAGAACTGGCAGAGAGCAGCCCGTCCCTTTCTGTTGAAGAATTTTCAGATCAACTGGCCGGTACGCTGGCAAAGCGTGGATGTATGCTGAAGCTGATGTCCATGAATATTTATGATATGGAAGTCAACAGCCGCATGGAGAATCTTGTGGATTTTAAAAAAGCTTATGCCAAAGCTTTTCAAGCGGTCAGCGGCTGTTTGGAGAAATTTTTCCCGGCGATGACCTCGGATGCGATACAGGAATTTCTGTATGCCTTCTTCCCGTTCCTGTTTGGCGTCTATCCTTATACCGCTCATACGGAAAAGCAGCTCAAAGCAATGGAACTGGCTCACGTAAATTACATGCATTACACGATTCACGAAATTATTCAATCCTTTGTAAGCAAAATGCTCGGACCGTATGAGCATTAGCAGGAATAGAAAGACGTATCCCACCGGAGATTTTCCTGTGATACGTCTTTTTTGCTGTTATGAGTATGCAGCGTCTGCCCTTTAGGCGCTTGTGCTGCGGAAAAAGCATTATTAATTGACAAAATGCAATATATATTTGACATAATGACAAGTAAGTGCTATAATGAAATCATCAAAGAGAGAAAGAGGACGGAAAGGGTGATGGGATGAAAAACCTGAAGCTGAAGGCAGCCAGGGCCGGCAGGGATTTGTCTCAGGAGGAGCTGGCCAATCTGGTGGGCGTCACCAGGCAGACCATCGGCATGATTGAGGCAGGAAAGTACAACCCCTCTTTAAATCTCTGCATTGCCATCTGCAAGGCGCTGGGAAAGACACTGGATGAACTTTTTTGGGAAGAATGATTGAAGGAAATGAAAGGATTGGTGAATGAGATGAAGGATGAGAGGATTAAACAGGTCCATGACCAGATTATGGGAGAGTTTGGAACAACGGTATTTTTCTTCGCCCTGGCGGCCTTTTTGGTGAAGATTTTGCTGCTCCACAAAGGGCTTTCCGACTGCGTGGTAGAGTACGTGATTATTATTGGAGCGCCTCTGTTCCAGGCCGTCCGCTGCCGCCAGATGAAGATTGCCTTTTACCGTCCCGGCATGGAGAAAACCTATTGGAAGAAAGCGCTGACCGTTCTGGCAGTTGTGGCGCTTGTTTATATCGCATATGGTCAGGTCAGCCTTGGCGACGGCTGGACAACGAAGCTTCTGCCCCTTGCGGCTTTTGCCGCGGCCTTTGCGGCAATCCGGTTTGGGGCCATTCTTCTGGAGAAGAAGCGGGCGAGAAAGCTGGAAGAGGAGTTTGAGGACGAGTAAAACTTGACAAATATTAGTGGGGTTGGTACGATATTTTTAGAAAAATTCTTGCGATAAAAGAGAATTTTTTTGAAAAATATCACAGAAAAGGAGGAGGAAAGGTATGAGGTATGTCTGTTCCATATGCGGATATATCTACGATGAGGCGAAGGAGAAGACGCCCTTCTCCCAGCTGCCGGAATCCTGGAAATGCCCCCTGTGCAAAGCTGCCAAGTCTCTGTTTGCCCCGGAGGAAAAGAAGGAAACAGAACCTGCTTTTCAGGTTCCGCCGGAGACTCCTGAGGTGAGTGAGGACCTAAAGAAGCTTTCTGCCGGTGAGTTTGCGGCTCTCTGTTCCAATCTGGCCCGGGGCTGCGAAAAGCAGTACAAAGAGGAAGAAGCAGCCCTTTTCCATCAGCTGGCAGATTATTTTGCGGCTGCCGCTCCGCCGGTTCCGGATGGGGATTTGGAGAAGCTCTCCAGGCTGCTGAAAGAGGATTTGACCAGCGGATACCGGGCGGTAAACGCTGCGGCAGATGGGGACGGAGACCGGGGAACGAAGCGGATTTGCGTCTGGGGAGAGAAAGTTACCAATATGCTGAGCTCCCTGATTGAGCAGTACCGGCAGGAAGGGGAGAGCTTTCTGGCAGGAACCAATATTTGGGTCTGCTCGGTCTGCGGTTTTATCTATGTGGGAGATGAGCCGCCCAGGCTTTGCCCGGTGTGCAAGGTACCGGATTGGAAATTTGAAAAGGCAGAGGGGAGGGCGGAAGGATGAAACAGATTGCGGTTCGGAATCTCAGGCTGTGTACGAAAGACTGCCTGTGCCTGTATGTCTGTCCCGTAGGTGCTACGGATACGGAGAACAGCATCATTGATACGAAGAAATGCCTGGGCTGCGGCGTCTGTGCCGCTGCATGCCCCAGCGGCGCTATTTCCATGGTCCCTGTGGAATATCCGCCTCAGCAGAAAAAAACGGAACGGGTGACGGAAGCTTCCTTTGCCCTGTCGAAGAATAAGGCGAAGGAGGAGAAACTGGCTCTCCAGCTGGCCGAAGCAGCCTGGGAGGATGGATTCTACCGCCTGATGAAGGCGGCGGCGAAATCCAGCCGCCTGGTCAATGAGGACCTTCTTCGGGAGTCAGGCTACATGCTGCCCCAGAGCAGGAACACCCATGAATTGTTGAAAACATGGGTGGAGAATCCACCTGAGGGCTTTCCGGTGGAGGCGGCTAAAAAGTTATTGGAATTAATTCCATGCAATGAAGAGTGAGTTTAGCTCCGGGCGGCCTGAGGCTGTCCGGATTTTTCGCGAAAGATGCAGCGGAAAATCAGCCGGAGCAAGTTTTCCTACCACGAAGAACTCCAGGACAAACGCAATGGGAGCCATAATCGCGGTAAAGACCGCATTGAAAGCTTTAATAGTATTGATTTCTAGGTCATCTGTCATAAAAAATTTCATTTTTCGTCAGTAGTCAAAGAGGCAAAATAGTGATATAATAGAAACAAGTAAGAAAGTACGTTCATAATGGCATATAAAGAGGTGATATATGGCAACACAAATAGCTCCCACTCCTGTAGTGAAAGGTTCAGAAGCAGCCAAGATATTTGATAAAATGATGAGGTAATGATGAATTTTGCCATTGAAAAATTACCGGAAAAGCACTTGCAAATGCTGAGTGCTTTTATTTATTGATACGGAAAAAGGTAAATTGGCCGCCGATTTGTCTTTATGCAATGACAGCATACGATTGGAGATAAAGGAGAGAGATGAATTAAATTTAACGCATACTACTGTTCCGGCGATGAAATAGCCCGATTGGCTGTAGATTCTGAATATCAAGGATTTTATGAATCGATAGGCTTTATTCGAAATATAATCCAGCCTATAGAATTAGAATATGATTCGCCAATTAGTATGAGGCTGGCGATAGGTACATATTTGGAAAAAATCAATATGGAAATTGAAGATTAACATTTGACAGGTTCTTAACTGCCGAAAGGAGAGCTTATGATTAACACTATTTGGAAAGCAAGAAAACGGAACTTTCTGGGCCTGCCCTGGACCTTTACCGTATACGGATTTTCTGAGGACCGTCTGTATGTTAAGACGGGTATTTTGAGTACACGGGAAGACGAGGTCCGTCTGTACCGCATTACTGATATTGGACTGACCCGTAGCTTCTGGCAGCGGATTATGGGTATGGGAACCATCCAGATTTACAGCTCCGACCAGTCTATGGGGGATTTTCAGCTGATCAATATCAAGGACAGCGAGAATGTGAAGGAGCAGCTGTCCCAGCTGATTGAAGCGGAGCGGGAGAATAAGCGGGTATCCTCCAGGGAGTTTCTGGGCGGAGACGATGAACTGGACGGGGATGCATTGAGATGAAAATGCGCCCCGAAGAAAAACAATTTGATTTTACGGGTGGGATGAGATATAATTGAACAATCTAGGCTTTTAGAAAGGTTTACGATAGAATTATGGCATCAAATACAGAAAATTACGAATTCCACTGGAATCAGATTGAAAGCGGGGCGCCTGAAAAAGAGCCGGCCCGCCAATATTATTTTATGGAGACGGCTAAGGGGCTTCTGAAGGCGAAGTTTGAGCAGGACTGCGCCTCTGGGGAAGCCCTGGAGCGATATGGGGAAGAGAAGCTGGAGGAGATGAAAAGAGAAGGGTATTGCGGCACTTGCTGCGTGACCACCTTTGGCTGCCAGATGAACGCTAAGGATTCCGAGAAGCTTCTTGGCATTCTGGAGTCCATCGGCTACCAGCCTGTTGAGACGGAGGATGCGGACCTGGTGCTCTACAACACCTGCACCGTCCGGGAGAACGCCAACAAGCGCCTCTACGGCCGTCTGGGCCAGGCGGGAGCCAGAAAGAAAAAGAATCCCGGCATGCTCATCGGCCTCTGCGGCTGCATGATGCAGGAGCCTCAGGTGGTGGAGAAAATCCGGACCAGCTATCCCTTTGTGGATCTGATTTTCGGCACCCACAATATTTTCGTGCTGGCGGAGCTGGTGAGCCAGTGCCTCATCCGGCAGAATGTGAAAAAGCATCGCACAGTGATTGACGTTTGGGATGGAACGGACCAGATTGTGGAGGATTTGCCCGCGGATCGGAAGTACCCCTTCAAATCCGGGGTGAACATCATGTTCGGCTGCAATAATTTCTGCAGCTACTGCATCGTCCCCTACGTCCGGGGAAGGGAGAGGAGCAGGGAACCGGAGGAAATCTTAAAGGAAATCCGCCGTCTGGCAGAGGACGGAGTGGTGGAGGTCATGCTCCTGGGACAGAACGTCAACTCCTACGGAAAGACCTTAAAGAATCCCATGACTTTTGCGGAACTTCTCCGGGAGGTGGAACAGATTCCCGGAATCCGGCGCATCCGCTTTATGACCTCCCATCCAAAGGACCTTTCCGATGAGCTGATTCAGGCGATGGCGGAATCCAAGAAAATCTGCCGTCATTTTCATCTGCCCCTCCAGTCGGGCAGCAGCCGGATTCTGGAGAAGATGAACCGGCATTACACAAAGGAACAGTTTATCAGCCTGGCCCGCCGCTTAAAGGAGGCGGTGCCGGGGATTTCACTGACGACGGATATTATCGTGGGCTTCCCCGGAGAGACGGAGGAAGACTTTGAAGAGACCCTGGATGTGGTCCGGCAGGTGGAGTTTGACAGCGCCTTTACCTTCATCTACTCCAAGCGCACCGGAACGCCGGCGGCTTCCATGGAAGACCAGGTGCCGGAGGATGTGGTGAAGGAGCGCTTTGACCTGCTGTTAAAGGAGGTCCAGGAGATTTCCGCCCGGGTCTGCGGAAGGGATGAGGGAACGGTCCAGGAGGTGCTGGCGGAGGAAGTGGACAGCCACGGCCCCGGATGGATTACCGGCCGCCTCTCCAACAACACCCTGGTTCATTTCAAAGGCGACCCTTCCATGATTGGACACTTCTTCCAGGTATATCTGGAGGAGAGCAAGGGATTTTACTACATGGGCCGTCTGGCATAGGCCCACACAGCACAAAAGAAGCGAGGCAAGAAATTGGAAGTAGATATGTCACAATTATCCCCCATGATGCGCCACTACATGGAGACCAAGAAGCAGTATCCCGACTGTATCCTGTTCTACCGCCTGGGGGATTTTTATGAGATGTTTTTTGAGGATGCCCAGACGGCATCCAGAGAACTGGAGATTACGCTGACGGGGAAGGAGTGCGGCCTTCCGGAGCGGGCGCCCATGTGCGGCGTCCCTTTCCATGCGGTGGATTCCTATTTGAACAAGCTGGTCCACAAGGGCTACAAGGTAGCCATCGCGGAGCAGATGGAGGACCCGAAGCTGGCTAAAGGTCTGGTGAAGCGTGAGGTGATCCGGGTGGTGACTCCAGGAACGATTACCAGCGCCCAGGCTCTGGACGAGACGAAAAACAATTACCTCATGGGGATTGTATGTACCGATGGGCGCTACGGCGTGGCGACCACCGACATCAGCACCGGAGATTTTCTGGTGACGGAGGTGGATACGGACCGGGAGCTGTTTGACGAGATTAACAAGTTTTCCCCCTCCGAGATTATCTGCAACAACGCCTTTTACGTCTCCGGCGTGGACATAGAGGAACTGAAAAACCGCTACCATGTGGCGGTTTCCTCCCTGGAGCCCCGGTTTTTCGGGGAGGAGGCCTGCCGCAGGGTGTTAAAGGAGCACTTTCATGTGGGGGCTTTGAGCGGCCTGGGGCTGGAGGATATGGGAACGGGCATCATTGCCGCGGGGGCGGTGATGCAGTATATGTACGAGACCCAGAAGAGCACCCTGGAGCATATTACAACCATCCATCCCTACAGCACCGGCCAGTTTATGATTCTGGACACCTCCACCAGGAGGAATCTGGAGCTGGTGGAAACTCTGCGGGAGAAGAACAAGCGGGGAACCCTTCTGTGGGTGCTGGACAAGACGAAAACCGCTATGGGCGCGAGGCTTCTGCGCAGCTGGATTGAACAGCCCCTTATCAAGCGGGAGGCTATCATTGCCAGGCAGGATGCGGTGGAAGAATTGAATATGAACTATATTTCCCGGGAGGAAATCCGGGAATACTTAAATCCTGTCTACGACCTGGAACGCCTTATCGGCCGTATCAGCTACCGGACGGCCAATCCCAGGGATTTAATCGCTTTCTGCACCTCCCTGGAGCTGCTTCCCCACATCCGTGAGATTCTGAGAGAGTTTCACAGCCAGCTTTTTAAAGGAGCGGCAGAGGATATGGATCCTCTGGAGGATTTGTTTGATTTGGTAAAAAGGGCCATTGTGGAGGAGCCGCCCATCACCCTTCGGGAAGGGGGAATCATCCGGGAGGGCTTCAGCCAGGAGGCGGACGAATTCCGGAAGGCCAATACCGAGGGCAAGAACTGGCTGGCCGAACTGGAGGCCAGGGAGAGGGAGAAAACCGGCATCAAGAATCTGAAAATCAAGTACAACAAGGTGTTCGGCTACTATTTTGAAGTGACCAATTCCTTTAAAGACATGGTTCCGGACTACTTTATCCGCAAACAGACCTTAACCAACGCGGAACGCTATACAACCGATGAGTTAAAGCATCTGGAGGAAGTGATTTTAGGGGCGGAGGATAAGCTGGTTTCCCTGGAATACGACCTGTTCTGCCAGGTCCGGGACCAGATCGCTTCCCAGGTGGTGCGGATTCAGAAGACGGCCAGGGCCATTGCCCTTACCGACGTACTCTGCTCCCTGTCCCTGGTGGCATCCAGGCAGAACTATGTGAAGCCCGCCATCAATGAAAAAGGCGTTATTTCCATTAAGAACGGCCGCCATCCGGTGGTGGAACAGATGATGCGGGACGACCTTTTTGTTGCCAATGACACGGAGCTGGACAATGGGAAAAACCGGGTGTCCATCATCACCGGCCCTAACATGGCCGGAAAATCTACCTACATGCGGCAGGTGGCCCTGATTGTGCTGATGGCCCAACTGGGAAGCTTTGTTCCGGCTCAGGAGGCCAATATCGGTATCTGCGACCGGATTTTTACCAGGGTAGGAGCCTCCGATGACCTGGCCAGCGGTCAGAGTACCTTTATGGTAGAAATGACGGAGGTGGCCAATATTCTGCGAAACGCCACCAAGAAGAGCCTTCTGATTCTGGATGAGATTGGAAGAGGCACCAGCACATTTGACGGCCTGTCCATCGCCTGGGCGGTGGTGGAGCATGTGAGCAATACCCGGCTTCTGGGGGCCAAGACCCTGTTTGCCACCCATTACCACGAGTTGACGGAGCTGGAAGGCACCATCGCCGGGGTAAAGAACTACTGCATCGCGGTAAAGGAGCAGGGAGACGATATCGTATTCCTGCGAAAGATTGTACGGGGCGGGGCTGACAAGAGCTACGGCATCCAGGTGGCCAAGCTGGCAGGGGTACCGGAATCGGTCATCGCCAGGGCCAAGGAGATTGCCCAGGAACTGACGGAAGCAGACATCACGGCCAAAGCCAAGGAAATCGCCCAGGTCAGCTCCAATATTACCCAGAGAAAGGCTGTTCCCAAGCCGGACGAGGTGGATATGCAGCAGCTTACCTTTTTTGATACGGTGAAGGACGACGATATTATCCGGGAACTGGGGGAGCTGGAGATTAACACTATGTCCCCCATGGATGCCCTGAATACCCTCTACCGTCTGCAGAATAAGCTGAAAAACCGATGGAAGGAATAAGGTGTTTATGAATTTTTATATCTTAACTCTGTTTCCGGAGATGGTTGCCGGCGGCCTTGCCACCAGCATCACGGGGCGGGCCATGGAGAAGGGCCTGATTTCCGTGGAGGCCATCAACATCCGGGACTATTCCAAGGACAAGCACCGCCATGTGGACGATGCGCCCTACGGCGGCGGGGCCGGCATGGTGATGCAGGCGGAGCCCATCTGTGACGCCTATGAGGATTTGTGCGCGAAAACGGGGAAAAGGCCCAGAGTCATCTACATGACGCCCCAGGGCCGGGTGTTCAATCAGCAGATTGCCGGAGAACTGGCTAAGGAGGAGGATCTGGTTTTCCTCTGTGGCCACTATGAGGGGGTGGATGAGCGGGCCCTGGAACTGATTGGAGCCGACTACCTATCCATCGGGGATTATGTGCTGACAGGGGGAGAGCTTCCGGCCATGGTGATGATTGACTGCATCTCCCGGCTGGTTCCGGGGGTGCTGAACAATGACAGCTCCGCGGAAATCGAATCCTTTTCCGACAATCTCCTGGAATATCCTCAGTATACCAGGCCGGAGGAGTTCAGAGGGCTGAAGGTGCCGGAGGTCCTTTTGAGCGGCCATCACAAGAATATTGAAACGTGGCGGAGACAGCAGTCTATCCGGAGAACCTTGGAGCGGAGGCCGGATTTGCTGGAGGATGCGGTTTTGTCCAAAAAGGAAAAAATTTTTCTGGAACAGCTGCTGAGGGAGAAGGAAGAACAGTGAAAACTGCAAAAAACGGAAGAAAAGCCCTTGCATTTTGCGCCCTTCTATGATAAAATGCTGTCTGTTGTGACAAGAAAAGAGATGGTCCTCTGTTACGGTCTGCGGTGAGAGAAACTTACCTGCCTGCGTATTAAGAACATCCAATAAATGAAGGAGGTTCACACAATGAACGAGATTATCAAGAACATCGAAGCGTCCCAGTTAAAAGAGACAGTTCCCAGCTTTAAGGTAGGAGACACGGTTCGGGTTTACAACAAAATCCGCGAGGGAAACCGTGAGAGAATCCAGGTATTTGAGGGAACCGTTCTGAAACGTCAGAATGGCGGCGTCAGAGAAACCTTTACCGTAAGAAAGAATTCCAACGGAATCGGCGTTGAGAAGACCTGGCCGCTGCACTCTCCCTTTGTCGACAAGATTGAAGTTGTCCGCAGAGGTAAGGTAAGACGTGCGAAACTGAACTACCTGAGAGATCGCGTAGGAAAGGCCGCAAAGGTAAAAGAGTTAGTAAAATAATTCCGTACATTGGCAGGAGGGAGAATGGGAAAGATTCTCCCTCCTGTTTGTTACGGGCACCTAGCGAGCGTTTGGCAGAAAGGAGGCCTGGATGGATTTTTATATTAATGAAGACACTGCCTGGGTGAGGAGGATTGCCCGCTGGGCGGTAGATGTGGTGGTAGTTATTTCTCTGGCCTGGTTTCTGGTTTATGGCTTTTGCGGTCAGGTCCGCATTGACGGAAATTCTATGCAGCCGCTTCTGGATGCCAGAGATGTAGTGCTGGTGAATCGTCTGGCTTACGATGTGGGGAGTCCTAAGCGCTTTGATGTGGTAGTATTTCAGCGTGGAGATCAGAACAATAATGTGAAGAGGGTTATCGGCCTTCCGGGTGAGACGGTCCAGATCATAGGCGGAAGGATTTACATTGACGGAGCGGCTCTGGAGTCTGAGGAAGGGCTGGGAGAAGTATCTTTGGCCGGCAGGGCAGACAGTCCGATTTTACTGGGAGAGGATGAATATTTTCTTCTGGGGGACAACCGGGACAGCAGTGAAGACAGCCGTTTCGCTAATGTAGGCAATGTAAAAAAAGAGCAGATCCAGGGAAAGGTATGGATGCGGATTTTGCCAATTTTAAAACTGGACTTTTTGTAAGATTGATACGGTTCAGAACATCTAAGTTCAATAACTGAGAGAATAGGAGCAGCACATGAATATACAGTGGTATCCCGGACATATGACCAAAGCCAGAAGGGCTATGGAGGAAGACGTAAAGCTGGTGGATCTGGTAATCGAGCTGGTGGACGCCCGAGCTCCCTTTTCCAGCCGCAATCCGGATATTGACCAGATGGCGAAGGGAAAAGCCAGGATGGTCCTTTTGAATAAGGCGGATCTGGCAGACGGGGACAGCTGCGCCAGATGGACGCAATGGTTTGAGAACCAGGGAATCTGCGTAGTGAAAATTGATGCGCGGAACAGGGGAACGTTAAAAGCGGTTCAGGCGAAAGTGGGAGAAGCATGCCGGGAGAAAATTGAGAGAGACCGCAGACGGGGAATTTTAAACCGGCCGATCCGGGCGATGGTGGTGGGAATTCCCAATGTGGGAAAATCTACTTTTATCAACTCCTTTGCAGGTAAGGCCAGCGCAAAGACGGGAAACCGCCCGGGCGTTACCAAGGGAAACCAATGGATTCGTTTAAATAAAACTCTGGAGCTTCTGGATACTCCGGGAATTCTATGGCCCAGATTTGAGGATCAGCGGGCCGGGCTGCGTCTTGCGCTGATCGGCTCGATTAACGACGAAATTCTCAATAAAGAGGAATTGGCAGCGGAGCTGATCCGCTTTTTGAATCAGTCTTTTCCGCAGACTCTGCAGGAACGCTATGGGCTGGAAAATCAGGCGGACCCTTACGTGTGTCTGGAAGAAATTGCGAAAAAACGGTCCTGTCTGGCCAAGGGCGGGCAGCCGGATATTCCCCGGGCGTCGGCTCTGCTGCTGGATGATTTCCGCAGCGGCCGTCTGGGGACCATCACCCTGGAACAGCCGGAGAAGTTTGGCGGTCCGGATGAGGCGGGAGAGAAAAGAACGTCCCGGGAGGAAACAGAAGATGGCAGAGCTTAAAGGAGAGCGCCTGGAAAAGGAACTGAACCGGTTGGAAGAGATGTGCCGGTATGAAAAAGAACATGAGGACTGCGCTCTGATTTGCGGCATTGACGAGGCGGGCAGGGGACCGCTGGCCGGTCCGGTGGTGGCGGGAGCCGTCATTTTGCCGAAAAACAGTCGGATTTTATATTTGAATGATTCCAAAAAATTATCGGAAAAGCGCCGGGAGGAGCTGTTTGTCCGGATTCAGAAAGAAGCTCTGGCCTGGTCAGTGGGAATCGCGGGACCTGAACGAATCGATGAGATTAATATTCTTCAGGCCACTTACGAGGCTATGAGAAAGGCGATTCAAGGACTTCCGCAAAAGCCGGACCTTCTGCTGAATGACGCAGTAACCATCCCGGATGTGGAGATTGTGCAGATCCCTATTGTGAAAGGGGACGCAAAGAGTCTGAGCATCGCCGCCGCCAGTATTCTGGCCAAGGTGACCAGGGACCACATGATGATGGAATATGACAAGATTTATCCGGAGTATGGATTCGGCAAACATAAGGGATACGGTACTGCGGCGCATATGGAAGCGATCCGCCGGTTTGGTCCCTGTCCCATTCACAGGAGAACCTTTATTAAGAAGATTGTCGGGGAGGACGAATGAATCGGCGGGCCTTGGGGAAAGCGTATGAAGAGAAAGCGGCAGCCTTTCTGGAAAGCCGGGGATATGAAATACTGGAAAGAAATTTTTCCTCTCCCGGAGGTGAGATTGATCTGATTGCCAGGGATGGTCAGTATCTGGTATTTGTGGAGGTAAAATACCGGGCGGATGCCTCAAAAGGAAATCCTTTGGAAGCGGTTGGACCGGCAAAACAGGAGCGCGTCAGAAGGACGGCGGCCTGGTACCTGATGAAGAAAGGCATATCTCAGGAAGTTCCATGCCGCTTTGATGTGGTAGGAATTTTAGGAAAGGAAATAGTTTTGGTGGCGGACGCTTTTTAAAAGGCTTCCTGAAAGGAGGACGGAAATGAAAATTCAGCCGCACTATAAAGAAGGCGGAAAGATTCCTCGGCTGAAAGAACGGGCCGGGGTTCCATATTTTGTATTTCCTGCATTGGAGGAAATACCCTGGGTAGCACATGGTTTCTCCAGCCGGTGGGGCGGGGTAAGCTGCAAGGACTTTTCTTCCATGAATTTTTCTGTGGGGAGAGGGGACGAACCGGAAGCGGTTTTGGAAAATTTCAGCCGTATGGCTGAGGCTCTGGGTGTAGAAAGAGATCGGATGGTGGTTTCCTGGCAGACCCATACAGACCGGGTTCGCCTGGCGACAGAGGAGGACGAGGGCAAGGGGGTAGTTCGTCCCAGAGATTATCGGGATGTGGACGGCCTGATCACGAATGTACCCGGCATTACTCTGGTAACGCTTTATGCGGACTGTGTTCCGGTCTATTTGGTGGACCCGGTAAAGCGAGCTATTGGATTGTGCCATTCCGGATGGAGAGGCACGGTTCAGGGAATCGGGGAAAAGACGGTCAGGAAAATGGCGGAAGCTTTCGGAAGCGAACCTGAGGATTTAATCGGCTGTATCGGCCCAAGTATCTGCGCGGATTGTTTTGAGGTGGGTCCGGAGGTGGCGGAGGAATTTAAAATGGCCTTCCCCGCCGAATACCATGAGCGGTTATGTCCTTTCTATGGGGCGTCAGGAAAATACCATGTGGATTTGTGGCTGGCAAACCGTTTGGTGCTAAGGCGGGCAGGACTGCTGGAATCAAAAATTCATGCCACAAATCTTTGTACCAAATGCAACCCACAGGTTTTCTTTTCCCATCGGGCGATGGGCGGGAGAAGAGGAAATATGGGGGCGTTTCTTTGCATGAAGGAATGAAAAAAGCCCTTTGGGGGGCATCCATCGGGGAGAGCTTTGTCTGATAAAAATGCAAAGAAGGCCCGAACGATAGAAACCGGATTTCACACATAATGGTGCGGAGTCCGGTTTCCTAATTATATCCTATAGAAAAATCAGAAGAGCTTCTGGAAATACTCATATCCTCCGGACTGATAACGCTGCACCAGATTCTGAATCTTCTCCGTGGGATTGAGGCTTGCACTGATGGAACGGTCATGGTTTAAGGCATTGATGATGGCAGCCAGATATTTGCTCATATCCGCTTCCAGATACCAGGGACGTTCCAACAGCTCCTGAGGGCGGTAATTTAAGTTGGTGGTGATTACATAGTCCAGATAGCCCTTTAAGTAAAATTCGTCAAACTTCTCCAGGCCGCTGGTAAAAAGACCGAAAGTGCAGCAGACAATGACCTTTGCGGCCTTGCGCTCCTTTAACTCCTTGGCGGTATCCAGCATGCTCTCGCCGGAGGAAATCATGTCGTCAATGATGAGAACCGTCTTCCCCTCTACGGAGGTTCCTAAAAATTCGTGGGCCACAATGGGATTGCGTCCGTTTACAACCGTGGAGTAGTCTCTGCGTTTATAGAACATACCCATGTCCACGCCCAGATTGTTGGCCAGATAGACGGCGCGGTTCATGGCTCCCTCGTCAGGGCTGATGATCATCAGATGATCTTTGTCCAGAGAAATGTTGTGGTCATGGGAAAACAGCGCCTTTACAAACTGATAGGTAGGCATGAAATTGTCAAAGCCGATCAGGGGAATGGCGTTCTGGACTCTGGGGTCGTGAGCGTCGAATGTGATAATATTGCTGACGCCCATTGCAGCCAGCTCTTCCAGGGCCATCGCGCAGTCCAGGGATTCCCGCTTGCTGCGCTTGTGCTGGCGGCTTTCATATAGGAAGGGCATGATCACATTGACCCGGTGGGCGGTAGACCCGCAGGCGCCAATGATGCGCTTTAAATCCTGATAATGGTCATCGGGGGACATATGGTTGGTATGGCCGAATACCGTGTATGGGATGCTGTAATTGGTCACATCTACCATTGCGAACACATCGGTTCCTCGAACCGACTCGTTAATTACTGCTTTAGCCTCACCGGTGCCAAACCTGGGGCATTTGAAATTCAGAAGATAGGAATCCACGTCGTAGCCGCGGTAGTGAAGGTCTTCCTGTCTGCGCTTCAATTCTTCGATATCGTTTCTCCGGAACTGAACAATGTGATCGTTGACGCGGGCCGCCAGATCCTTGCAGCTTTCCAGAGCGGCGATCTTTAAGGGCGCTACCGGAAGAGAATCTTTAAAAACATAATCATTTGCCATGTAAGCATGCTCCTTTGAAGTTTAGTAACTGTTCAGAATGTTCACAACAGTTACGAATGTTAAATGGGACATCTCCTTTATACCATTGGGCGATGAACATAGTCAAGTATCTGTGAATATTTTGTAAAAAAATACAGTCTCCGGCAGGGGAGGAAAAGAAAACCATCCGGAAAAACAGAAAACCATCCGCGGCCTTTAGATAAACAAGCTGTCTGAAACACAAGGAAAATATTTTAAAATAATATGCAAATATTCCAACAATCCATTGACTTTTCAAATAAAGTATAATAAAATTAGAAGCAAATCGATTTTTTCAGAGGCGTATTTTGGACGTTTTTCACAAAATACTTTCTGAATCATGGCAGCTGCTGACAGGCGTTTTTTGTAACAAAAGGGGGAAGGTTTTATCGTTTGAGATAAGAAAGGAGCTTTTATGGAATCGCTGATGAATCTGGTTTACGGTCTGTCGTTTTTGGCAGTGGTAATTGCCTTTGCCTTTGCGGTCTATCTTCATCTGTGGGTGAAAGGACAGAAGACAGAAAATGAAAAGATCATCGAGGTATCACAGCTGATCCAGGCAGGAGCCAATACCTTTATGCGCAGAGAGTATGGGATTCTTGCCCGGTTCGCGGGGGTTGCGGCAGTTGTGATTTTTGTACTGCTTCCATCTCCTATATGGGAGGGGAATGTGCCGGACCATATCGCCATGGTTGCGGCGTATCTGGCGGGGACGATTTTGTCGGCCCTGGCCGGAAAGATTGGAATTTTGGTGGCCACCTCCGCTAATTCCAGGGCGGCGGAAGGAGCCGGGAAGGGGTTAAAACCGGCTTTTCTGATCGGCTTCCGAGGCGGTTCGGTAATGGGTTTGGCAGTTGTAGGGTTCAGCCTTCTGGGGGTAATGGCTGTCCTTATGATTACAGCGGACGCGACGATTCTCCTGGGATTCTCCTTTGGAGCCAGTTCCCTGGCGCTTTTTGCTAAGGCGGGAGGAGGAATCTTCACCAAGACTGCGGATGTGTCCGCAGATCTGACCGGAAAGGTGGAGCTTGGGATCCCGGAGGATGATCCCAGAAATCCTGCGGTTATTGCAGATAATGTGGGGGACAATGTGGGTGACGTAGCCGGTATGGGCGCGGACCTGTTTGATTCCAATGTAGCCGCTATGGCCTCCGCGCTGGTGATGGCTCAGGCATTGGATGGGGGTACGGGAGTGAATTCCGCCATGGTATTCTGCTATGCGGCATTGGGCCTTCTGGCCTCTATTATCGGTATTGCGTGCGCAAGAGTGGGAAAGGACGGAAATCCCACCAGAGCGCTGAATTCCTCTACCTACACTACTACGGCTTTGTTCATGGTTCTGACTGCGGCCGCCACTTATTTTCTGGAGGGATTCCAGTGGAGAATATGGGGTGCTTCAGCTGTAGGACTGATTGTAGGCGTCATTATCGGAATCACTACCGATTATTTTACCGATGACAGCAAGCCGATTGTCCAAAAGGTGGCCCACGCTTCTCAGTCCGGTTCCGCGTTTACGGTTCTGTCCGGCATCTCCTATGGATTTATTTCATCTCTGCCGGCTATGGTGGGAATCGCGATCTCCGCCCTGGTGGCTTATACGCTCTGTGAACCTCTGGGGGACGGATACGCTCTTTTTGGAATCGCCATGGCGGCGGTAGGTATGCTTTCTATTGTGGGAATGATCATCAGCAACGATGCTTACGGCCCCATCGTAGATAATGCCAGAGGTCTGGCAGAGATGGGAGGACTGGGAGAGGAAACGATCCGCATTGCCGACGAGCTGGACAGCGCCGGCAATACGGTAAAGGCGGTTACCAAAGGATTTGCCATCGGCGCCGCCGGCCTGACGGTAATTTCCCTGCTGGGCGCGTATATGTCAGAAGTTAACGAATCCCTGGCGGCTATGGGCAAGGATCTGATCACCGGATTTGATATTATGGATCCCGCAGTATTCTTTGGCGTTCTGATTGGCGCGTCTATTCCCGCGGTGTTTTCCGCTATGCTTATGCTGGGAGTGGATAAAAATGCCCAGAGGATGGTAGCGGAAATCCATCGTCAGTTCCGGGAAATCAAGGGGCTGAGAGAAGGAAAACCGGGAGTGAAGGCGGATTACGACACATGCATCAATATCGCGACGGAGGGAGCGTTAAAAGAACTGATTCCCGCAGGAGCTATGGCCATTGCGGCCACGGTGATTGTAGGACTGATCGGCGGACCGCTGGCAATCGGCGGATTCCTGCTTGGGAATATTGTAAGCGGTCTGCTGCTGGCGCTGTTTATGTCCAATGCAGGCGGGCTTTGGGACAATGCTAAAAAATATATTGAGGCCGGACACGAAGGGGGAAAGGGCTCTGAGGCTCATAAGGCCGCAGTTACCGGCGATACGGTAGGAGATCCTTTTAAAGACACGGCAGGTCCTTCTATCAATACCCAGATTACAGTGGTGTCTCTGGTGGCTTCCCTGATGTCTTCCATTTTCGCCGCATTTTCCATTTTGGGATGAGAGTTCAAACATACGAAATTGTTTTCCAGCACCCGAATCTTTGGGTGCTGGTTTTTTACGCGCCCAAAAGCCCCCATTTACAAATTGCCGGCTTATTGGTATGATAGAAAAGAAGTAGAAGTGAAAGTAAAGGAAAATAAACCTATGAAGAAAAGAAAACAGACCGGCCATCTTATTCTGAAGGTAGAGACGGGCTCGATCGGCGAGGAGCTGGAGCTGGAGCCGGGCGATTTGCTTTTAGAGATTAACGGGAATCCGGTAGAAGATATATTCGACTATGAATACTATGTGGACAGCCCTTCTCTGACCATGCTGGTCCGGAAGGCCAACGGGGAGGAGTGGGAACTGGAGATAGAGAACGATTACGAGGATTTGGGCCTGACCTTTGAGAACGGTCTGATGAGCGACTATCGTTCCTGCTGCAATAAATGTATTTTCTGCTTTATCGACCAGATGCCCCCCGGCATGCGGGATACCCTATATTTTAAGGATGATGACTCCAGACTCTCCTTCCTTCAGGGGAATTATGTGACCTTGACGAATATGAAGGAGAAGGATATCGACCGGATCATTCGTTTTAAGCTTGCGCCCATCAATATTTCTGTTCACACCACCAACCCGGAGCTTCGCTGCAAAATGCTGGGAAACCGTTTCGCCGGCCGGTCCTTAAAACTGATGGACCGGCTCTTTCAGGCGGGAACCCCTATGAATGCGCAGATTGTGCTGTGCAAGGGGATTAATGACCGGGAAGAACTGGACCGGACCATTGGTGATTTAAAGTCCTACTTGCCTTATATGGAGAGCGTATCCGTAGTGCCGGTGGGCTTGTCCCGTTTTCGTGAGGGCCTGTATCCGCTGGAGCCGGTGACAAAGGAAGACGCCCTGGATGTGATCCGCAGGGTGGAGCGCTGGCAGCGGGAGATCTTCGCTGAAACCGGCAGTCACTTTGTTCATGCCAGCGATGAATTCTATCATCTGGCAGGGCTGCCGATGCCGGAGGAGGACCGTTATGACGGATATATCCAACTGGAAAATGGGGTAGGTATGCTGCGGCTTCTGGAAACAGAAATCCGGGAGGCTCTGAAGGAGGAAGAAGAGGAGAGTCCGGGAGAGATTTCCATTGCCACCGGCCGCCTGGCGTTTCCATATATTCAGGAGTATTTAAAGCCAGTTTTAGAACGATATCCCAGCCGCCGGGTTCACATTTATCCCATTCAGAACGATTTTTTCGGAGAAATGATTACCGTCTCCGGTCTGATTACCGGAGGAGATTTAATCCGCCAACTAGAGGGCAGAGCGCTGGGAGATTGGCTGCTTCTTCCGGTAAATATGTTCCGGGCGGGAGAGCAGGTTTTTTTGGATGACGTGACAGTACGACAGGCAGAAAAGGCTTTACAAGTCCGGATTCGTATAGTACAATCGAGCGGGCGCGACCTGGTTTCGGCCATACTTCATCCGGAACGGGAGCCCCGGGCCGAGGAGGAGGGAAGAAGCTTTCCCGGCGCGGCCTACGGCTATGAAGGATATGAGCTGGATTCAGAAGGAGGTAAGATATGAGCAAACCAGTAGTAGCCATTGTGGGACGTCCAAATGTGGGCAAGTCTACTTTATTTAATGTGCTGGCCGGGGATACCATTTCCATCGTGAAGGATACGCCCGGTGTAACCAGGGATCGGATTTATGCCGACTGTACCTGGCTGAATATGAATTTTACCCTGATTGACACCGGAGGAATCGAGCCGGAGAGCAGCGACATCATTCTTTCCCAGATGCGGGAGCAGGCTCAGATCGCTATTGACACAGCGGATGTAATTGTCTTTATTGTGGATGTGCGTCAGGGATTGGTAGATGCAGATTCCAAGGTGGCGGACATGCTGCGCAAGGCCCGTAAGCCGGTGGTGCTGGCGGTTAATAAAGTAGACAGTTTTGAAAAATACGGAAACGATATTTATGAGTTTTATAACCTGGGAATTGGAGATCCTATTCCGGTATCGGCTGCATCTCGCCTGGGTTTAGGCGACCTCTTGGATGAGATCGTAAAACATTTTGATACCTCCGGTCTTGAGGAGGAGGAAGACGACCGCCCCAGAGTCGCTCTGGTGGGAAAGCCCAATGTAGGAAAATCTTCTATTATAAATAAGTTGTTAGGGGAAAACCGGGTCATCGTATCCGACATCGCGGGCACCACCCGGGATGCGGTGGATACGGAAATCATCCATGGCGGACAACCCTATGTGTTTATCGATACCGCAGGCCTCCGGAGGAAAAATAAAATCAAGGAGGACTTAGAGCGCTATAGCATCATCCGCACCGTGTCTGCGGTGGAGCGGGCGGACATTGTGGTGGTAGTCATCGACGCGGTGGAGGGCGTTACCGAGCAGGACGCCAAAATTGCGGGCATTGCTCATGACAGGGGCAAGGGCGTAATCGTGGCTGTCAACAAGTGGGACGCCGTCACGAAAAATGACAAGACCATCTATGAGTATACCAATAAGCTGAAGGAGGTTCTCTCCTTTATGCCCTACGCGGAGTATCTCTTTATTTCCGCAGCTACGGGGCAGAGGCTGGGAAAGTTGTTCGAGCTTATCGACACCGTCCGTCAGAATCAGAATCTGCGGGTGTCCACCGGCGTTTTAAACGAAATCCTCACAGAGGCAGTAGCCATGCAGCAGCCTCCATCGGATAAAGGAAAGCGTCTGAAGATTTACTATATGACCCAGGTAGCGGTGAAGCCGCCTACCTTTGTGGCCTTTGTCAACGATAAGGAACTGATGCATTTCTCCTATACCCGTTATCTGGAGAATAAGATCAGGGAGGCATTCGGATTCAAGGGAACATCCCTTCGGTTTATCATCCGGGAAAGAAAAGAGAAGGAGCAGTAATGCAATGGTTAGGGTAATTTGTCTGTTGATCGGATATTGTTTCGGCCTGTTTCAGACCTCTTATATTTATGGACGACTTCACGGAATTGACATCAGAAATTATGGAAGCGGAAACGCAGGGACGACCAACGCCCTG
>OLVT01000362.1_pt1 | contig 50243 bp, 49 predicted proteins | sample 1673241 | NCBI WGS metagenome assembly OLVT01 (sample SAMEA3178936, study PRJEB25190) | human gut metagenome | biome: human gut; feature: human-associated habitat; material: faeces | place: Austria | collected 2013
TCGAGCACAGTTAGTAATATATTTTGAAGAACGAATTACTAATATATTAAATTAACATTGACAATATAAAATTTAACAGTATACTATAAACAAGGATAGAAAATATACTTGTTCTATCCTTGTTATTAAATACATCAGTTTTTAGTGTTTACACAAAACTTGAAACGGACTCAAAAACTCTTTTAGATAGTCTTTCTCATTTTATCTTACACCACTACCAGAAGCAACTTTATCTTTTGGCTTATTTGTAGATTTTTTAGTGGTATTTCTATTTTCTTCTCTCTGAGCATCATTGACATCAGTATCATCGTTACCACCAAATATTTTATCAAAAAATCCTTGTTTTTCTTCTGTAGTTGTTTCGCTTTGGTCTTCTGTTACAGTAACGATATTAAATGTAATATCTTCACTTCTTGGTACAGCTTCAGTGGATATTTCTGCATCAGTAGGATTTTTAGTTTTGTGGTTTATAAATGCCACTTCAACGGCTGTAGCAATAACAGCAAGGAACATTATACCAAAAATACCGATAAGACCAACCTTAGTCCAAAAACCAGCATCTTTAAATGTACTGAAACTAAATTTAGCTCTTTTCTTATATTTTTTACGATTTCTTTCCCATTTTCTAGGTGTTTCAGGATTTTTTAATTCGTCATAAAAGGCTGTTACATTCTTTGTTCTATATTCAGAATGTAAATTAAGGGCGTTAAACATAGCATTTTCAACATTCTTTTTGATATTTATACCCATTAATGACGGAGCAACGAGATTATCAGCCTTTAATCTATGTACAGCGGAAGTTGGTTTTTCCTTAGTAAGCATTTCATAAAATATTGCACTAACGGAATAAACATCAGATGATAAGTCAAGTCTTGTATTTTTTTTATACTGTTCTAATGGAGAATAACCATTATTGCAATCAGTTTCCAAATATTGACTTAAATAACCACTGAAACTAAAATCTGTTAAAATAACTGATGTATCTTTTTTGCTTATGTAAAGGGTTTCCGGAGTTATATTACCATGAATTATACCCTTTTTCTGTATTTTGCTTAATGACCTTAAAATAAGAATGAGTACACGTCTTGCATAATCACCAGAAATTTTCAAGTCGTTATATATTAAATTTTTGACTTTTATGCCATCTACAATTTCTCGAACACAGTAATAAGTGTTATTTTCCTCGAAACCACCTATTACATCCACATTTGGCATATCTTTTAAATCTATACATTCATCTTTAAATGCTGCTATACCTCTTACGAAAATATGAGAAGTTTTTTTATTTTCTGGTTCAACATTCAAATCCTCTGTTCTCTCAGAAAGGAATGCAGGAAAATATTCATTTATAATAACTTTTTTATTCTTTTCTTTATCCCAAGCCATGTATGCAATAAAAATTTCAGTTTCTTTTATTGCGTAGCCAAGAATATATCTGTTTGCTAAAATTGTTTCCGGAGGTAAATGATACTCGGCTCTAGGTGTGTTATCGTAAACTGTACCACAGGCTGGACACTTTTCCTCGGAAGCTGATAAATCATTAAAACAATTAAAGCATTTTTTCATATCAAAACCTCCTAAAAGTCCAATAGTTACAAACATTATCCATTATATAATCTAAATAGAAAAAATACAAGAAAAATATGAAAAAATTCTAGTTTTTAATGTATTCGTAATTAATTTTAGTAAATAAATTTATTTGATTTTTTTATTTAGAAATATTTTAGATATAATATATTAAATGACTGCAATATTGAAATTATGAAATTGAAAAAGGACAAATTTAGTGATATAATTATAATATAATATTTTGGGGGAAAATAGTATGAACATGAATAAGAAAGTACTTTTTATAATTGCAGTGGTTATGGTATTTGTTTCTGTTGTGGTTGTGTTTGCTACAAAAGATAAAAATCAAGAACTTATAGTAGGTATAAATGATTATTCCAGAAATTATATCAATAATCGCCAAGATAGAGTAAATAAGGAAAAAGAAGAAAGGAATAAATTGGTTGAAAAGCTAAAAGGTGTTGTGTGCTGGGGTAGTTCAAACACTGCAGGGGAAGGTTCTGTTAGCTATATTGATTTTCTTTATGACGGTTTAAAAAATTTGGGATATGATTTACCAGTAGAAAATAAGGGTGTAAAAGATGAAAGCTCTATTGATATTTTAGGTAGACAGGGGTCAATACCTTTAGTTGTAAGCGAAAACGCAGCAATAGAAAATTCCAATACGGTAATTAATCCTATTAAAATAAAGTCAAGTAATGGAGTAGCTACAAACATATTGTGTGGCGATAAAAACCCAGGAGTTAATCCTTGTGTAATAAATGGCGTAAAGGGAACTATTTTTGGTGAAACTTCTGAAACTGACGCAACAAAGACTGCATCTTTTTATTTTCAAAGAGAAAATAGCGGGGATAAACTTACTATACCTGCTGGAGCAGTAATTCGAACTGAAGGCTCGGACAAAAAGTATAAAGATTACATAAACATTATGTGGTTAGAGCGAAAAGGTTGGTCAACACCTAAGGAATTAATTGAACAAGAAAAGAAGTTTGTAAATTCAATAAATGGAAAATATATTATTATCGGTTTGGCTGACGGTGATGATGAAAGAAACAAAGAAATTGATAGATTAATGGAAAGAAACTTTGGCGATAAGTACATTAATCCTAGAAAACTTTTAGTGGAATACAGTAAACAAAATATTGACAAGAATACAACGGAATTTAATAAAGAAAAAATATCAAAAGGTGCTATACCAAGTGACCTTGCAGACAATAACGGTTTATTAAGTGTTACAGGCTACAAGGTACTTAGTAACAGCATTTGTGAAAAAATTAATTCCCTTGGCTATTTGAAATAACAAATATTTCTTCCACTATTTCCCTTATTGTTTTACCCTGACAGTCAATTATAACATTTGCATATTTTTTATAGAGAGGTGTTCTTTCATTGTAAAGGTCTTTAAGAGTTTGTCCTTTTTTGATTGTAACACCTCTTTCTTCTAAGTTTCCTAATCTCTGTTCTATTTCTTCATATGGTAAATTTAGGTATATTACAGTGCCTATTGAGTCAAAATGTTCCATGGCTTCTTTACCATAAATTGCACTTCCCCCAGTAGCTATTACACTATTTTTAGTGTTTAAATTTTTATTTACATCATTTTCTATTTTCTCAAAACCATCTATTCCGTGTTCATTTATTAATTCTTGTAAAATTTTTTTATATTTATTCTGTATTACAATGTCAGAATCAATAAACTCATAGCCTAATTTTTTTGCTAAAACTACACCAATAGTGCTTTTGCCAGCACCGGGCATTCCTATTAAAATAATGTTGTTATTCATTTACATCTCTCCTCATAAAATAAACTTAATTAAAATAATAAGCTAAAAAGCAAAATTTAGCAAGTTTTTTATTTTTTTAGTGATAAGAATAAAAAACTTAAATTTCTTGAATATATACGCAAATTAATGTATAATATAAGATATTAAAAAGTGAAAGGGAAAGGACAAATTTTGTAATGGAAAATAATGATGTTGTACAATTTGACTTGAAAAACTTAATAGGGATTCTTATGAGTAATGCAGTAGTAATAATATTGGTGACATTAATATTTGCTGCCGTAAGTTTAGTGTATACAAAAGTTTGCATACCTAAAAAATACACATCTTCTGTATCACTATACGTAATGAATAACAAAGTTACTCAGAATACAGGAGAAATTCTTTCTAGTGATATAAGTGCGTCACAGATGCTTGTAAACACATATGCTGTTATCCTTAGTGATAATTTGGTTATGGAAGATATTAGCAAAATACTTTTAAAGAAATATGGAAAGGAAAGCATAAGCAGTATTTTCCCTGTAATTGAAAGTGAAAATGGTGATTACATACCACCTTCTAGCTTGGCATCTTGTATAAGTATGGGTTCAGTAAACGAAACAGAAGTTCTCCAGATTATGGCAACAACTACTGACCCTCAAATTTCTGTAGATATTTGCTTAGCAATGTCTGAGGTTGCACCTAAGATTTTGTCTAATGTAATGGGTGTAGCATACGTAAATCCAATAGGGTATCCAGAATTGCCGGAGGGAAGTTCATCACCAAGTGTTTTAAAAAATGTGTTGTTTGGAACTTGTTTAGGTTTTATTTTATCAGTAATATTTGCTGTTGTAATGAAGTTTGCCAATAATACTGTAGATGATAGTGAAACATTAAAGAATAAATTTGGAGTACCTGTATTAGGCGAGATACCTGTTTATACAGTGCCTGAAGGTGAGGGTAGAAACAATGTTTGATTTTTTGAAAATATTTAAGAGAAAAGAAAAAAAAGAAAAAAATAATTACGGAACAGAGAGAGCGACCATACTGGATGTTAAGGATTTCCAGGTTGTTGAGTCTTATAAACAGCTTAGAACAAATATAATGTTTGCTATGTCAGCAAAAGACACTCATGTAGTAGGTCTTTCTAGTTCATTCCCTGGAGAGGGTAAATCAGTAACATCAGCTAATATTGCCATAGCAACTGCACAGACAGGTGCAAAGGTAGTTTTAATTGACTGTGATTTAAGAAAACCTGTTCAACACAAAATATTTGGTTTAGAAAACAAAAAGGGTCTTTCTTCAGTATTAGGTAGAATGGCAAAAATAGATGATGTTATAAATAAAGATGTTACAGAAAATATGGACGTAATATCAAGTGGGCCTATGCCACCAAATCCATCAGAGCTTATTGCTTCAAAGAATATGGAGGAATTTGTAAAAGAAGTGGCTAAGAGATACGATTACGTAATTATAGATACACCTCCTATTAATGTTGTTACAGATGCTTTAGAACTTGCTAAGTACACAGGAGGTCTTGTTGTTGTAACTAGACAGGGTATAACAACTTATGAAGATGTTAAGCGTACTATTCATAGTGCAAAACTTATAGAGGTTCCTATTTTGGGTCTTGTTGTAAATGGTGTTAAAGAAAGTAAGTTTAGTGGCTATGGATATAAGCGTAGATATGGTTACAAATATAAATACAAATATAAATATAAATATAGTGATTATGAGTACAAAGCAGAATCATAAGTTTTTTGTTTGATGAGGTGAGAGTTTGTGAGTAAATACTCTAGTATACTTTTTTTAGTGTGTTCTATATTAACTATGGTTGTAATATTTATATTTTCTTCTCAGGAATTTAAAGAAACTATGAATACAAGTGGAGTAATAGTGAAACCTATTGAAAATACAGTAAAAATTACAAAGGATGTTTCATTCTCTGATAAAAAAACAGAAGAAAAGTATTGGAAACAAATTGAAAGTAAATTGACCAAAATTGTAAGAAAGTTTGCCCATATGTTTATATTTGGTGTTCTTGCATTTTTTGTATATATGTTTCTTAAAAGTATTGGTGTTAAAGATGTCGATGCAATAATTTTCACATTGCTTATATGTTTTATATATGGCTGTACTGATGAATTTCATCAAAGGTTTGTACATGGTCGTACATCACAGTTTTTTGACGTTTGTGTAGATACCTGTGGTTCATATTTTGCTATATTGATGGTATATGTTGTGGGAAAAATAAAAAAATATATTAAAAATCATAAATAACTATACATAAATTGGAATAGATTAAATTGTCTTGTTGTATGGCGAATTATGGAAAATTTGATGTTTTTATAAAGTTAGCAAAACTGACGTGTTAAAAAAGTTCTTATGTTTTTTGCTTATTTAGATTTTTAAATATTATTAAAAAAGGGAGAAGATGGTGAATATGAATATATTAGTTTTAGGCTCTACAGGATTTATAGGAACTAATTTAATTTTTAAATTAGCAGAGGATAAAAATAATAGCATTACTGCCTTTGATAGAACAAATTCTAGTTTTGATATTATTAAAGAAAAGTGTGGGGATAGTGTAAAGACAGTCAGAGGCGAGTTCAGTGATTATGATGATTTTGAAACGCTTACAAAAGATATTGATATAGTCTACCATTTAGTAAGCACTACAAATCCGTCTTTGTCTAACAGGGATATGAAAAAAGAAATGGCAGATAATGTGGGCTGTACTATTTCTTTGTTAGATGCTTGTGTAAAAAATAAGGTTAAAAAACTTGTTTTCATTTCTTCCGGTGGTACAGTGTATGGTAAGAATTTTGGAGAAAAGTTTAAGGAAGAAGACATTACAAATCCAATGTGTTCTTACGGAATACAAAAATTGACGATAGAAAAATTCTTATATTTGTATAATTATCTTTATGGACTTGATTACAGAGTTGTACGTTTGGCGAATCCTTATGGACCACATCAAAGACCAAATAGTGGTTTAGGTGTAATTACAACTTTTGCGTATAAGGCACTTACAAATGAACAGATACAGATTTTTGGTGACGGTTCTGTTGTAAGAGATTTCATATACATAGATGATGCAATACAGGGCATTTTAAAAATAGCTTCTGTTGATACAGAGGAAAAGGTATTTAATTTAGGATATGGCGAAGGTCATAGTGTTCTCAATGTTGTAGATGCAATAGAAAAGATACTTGATAAAAAACTTGATGTTAAGTTTGTTGAGGGCAGAAAGGCTGATGTGCCTTATAGTGTACTGGACACTTCACGATTTGAAAGAATTTGCGGTGGACAGAAGAATCTGACTTTAGAGCAGGGTATTGAAAAGCTTATTGATTTTTTAAAAAAGGAATATTCAATTTGAGGGGCATAGGTTATGGAAAATAATAAAATCAAAGTTGCTATTGTAATGGGCAAATTCACTTCAGGTGGTATAAAGTCTGTAATCACTAATTATTATAGCAATGTGGATAGAAACAAAATATCATTTGATTTATTGATAGACAATAATTCTCCTATAGATGATTATAGTGAAATAGAGGCTATTGGTGGTCGTGTATGCAAAATAAGTACGTTATCAAATCCTTTTAAATATATAAGCCAGATTTATAAATTATCAAAGGAAAATAAATATGACATTATACATGGTTATGTAAATGCCTTAAATGTTTTTTCTATGTTTGCAGGCAAAATGGCAGGAGTTCCTGTTAGAATTGCTGAAAATCTTAGTTCTGCACATCCAGGAGAGAAAAAGACAATTGTTAAAAATATACTTAAACCTTTTTCAAAGATTTTCCCAACAGACTTGGCAGCTTGTTCAAAGTCTTGTGGAGAATGGCTTTATGGAAAAAAAGATATTGAAAGTGGCAAGGTAAGAATATTTAACAATGCAATTAGCTTGAAAAAATATACCTATGACAAAGAGCTTAGAGATAATGTAAGAAATTCTCTAGGACTTTCAGATGAAAATTTCGTTCTTGGTCATATAGGCAGATACCAATATCAGAAAAATCACAATTTCTTAATAGATATTTTTGATGAGGTATATAAAAGAGATAAAAATTCAAGACTTTTACTCGTAGGTTATGGAGATTTAAAGGAAGAAATATTCAATAAAATTAATTCTTTAGGTCTTAAAGATGCAGTTATAGATATGGGAGCAACAGAAAATATTGCAGGACTTTATAATGCTATGGACGTTTTTGTGTTGCCTTCTTTCTATGAAGGTTTGCCAGTTGTAGGAATTGAGGCTCAGGCTACAGGCTTGCCTTGTGTATTTTCGACAGAAGTTACAAAAGAAACAGGGGTTATACCGGATACTAAATTTGTTGAATTGTCTGAAAATAAGGAAAAATGGGCCGATGAGATATTAAAAATAAGAGATAATTACAAGAGAGTTAATACCGAAAAATATATAATTGATGCTGGGTTTGATATAGAAACTGAAGGCAGAAAATTACAGGATTATTATTTTGATTTAATATCTAAACATTGTAAAAAAGTGTGAGGTTTTTATAATGGACTATACTCAAGAAGTATTCATTAAATTATTGTCAGAATACATAGACGGAAATTGGGATTTTACAATTAATGAGGAAAAGGTAGATTGGAATCAGCTGGTTGAATTATCTAGTATTCACTCTGTATGTGGAATAATTTATTTGAGTTTAAAAGAAAAAAATGTGAATAGAAAAAATTTGATGGACTATTTGCAGAGCAGATTTAATAAAGAAAGTGGATTTGCTATAAGACAGCAAATAGTATACGACAGAACTTTGTCACTTTTTGAAAAATATGGTATAAAGAATGTTGTTTCAAAAGGCTATGTTTTAAAAAAGCTTTATCCTAATGAAGAAGTTAGGACAATGGGCGATATGGATATTCTTATAAGTGAAGAAAATTCTAAAAAAACAGACGAAATGCTAAAGGAAAATGGTTATACTATTGACAATGTTTTTGTTAATGAAATAGGTTATGCCAAAAGTGGTTGTGCCATAGAAATTCATACATCTCTTATGGACGATGACTTGGGAAATGATTTTGACTACTCCTCTTATTTTAAGGAAAAGAGCAAATATGCTCTGCCCTATAGAGGGGAGTATACCTATGTTCTAAAAAATGAGGACCATTTAATTTATTTGTTAGCACATATTGCAAAGCATTTTTATAACGAGGGTTGCGGTATAAGAATGATTATGGATATTGCAGTTTTTACTAAAAAATATATGTCTAGTTTAGATTGGGATTATATTTTTGTGGAACTGAAAAATATAAAATTGTTTGAATTTTCAAATAATATTTTCTATCTTTGTAATAAGTGGTTTGGCGTCAAAGTTACAAATCATATTATGAGTGATGAGCTTTATAAGGCTATTTTCACATATATAATGGAAGGTGGAACATTTGGGTTCCATAGCAAAATGATTGGTACAAAATTGGTAAGAAATGAAAAGAATAGAAATGCCTTTGTTGGTATTTTTAATTGGTTCTTTCCGAAAGATGAGCTAATGCGAAAGAAACTTCCTTGGTACAAGGATAAGCCAAAGTTTTTGTTACCTATTGCTTGGGTCATAATGTGGTTTAGAGCATCAAAAAGTAAAAACAGTGTTGAAGTTGAAAAGATAAAAAATGCTCTAAATGGAAGAAAAGAAGCTGAAAAAGAGTTTAAACTTTTGAAAGAATTGGGTTTATATCAGAAATAAAAGTTGAAAGGTGAATTGTTATGAAAAAGGTTGCTATTGTATCGTGTTATTTTCAGAAAAATTATGGAAGTATGCTTCAGGCATATGCTACACAAAAAATACTTGATATGCTTAATGTAGAAAATGAAACTATTTGCATAGAAGGATTTGCCAAAGACATAAATAAGGCAAAGTACAAGTTTTATTTGAAAAAAATATTTGATAGAGATACATTTAAGGAAAAGGCTAAGACTGTAAAGCTTGCCCTTAAAAGAAAGATGGATAAAGAATTTGCACATAACGTTGCAATAAGAAATGAATGTTTTAAAAATTTTTCTTCTACTGTTTTTAGACTATCTGAAAAATATAATTCTATAAATGATATTACAAAGGTCTGCAAAGAAAAGTATTCAGCTGTACTTGTTGGAAGTGACCAGCTTTGGTTACCATCTAATATATATGCAAATTACTATACTCTTAACTTTGTACCTGATGATGTGAATAAAATTTCTTATTCAACAAGTTTTGGTGCAGCCTCTTTACCAGATTGGCAGAAAGATTTTACACGCAAGTTTTTAAATAGAATTGATAATTTATCTGTAAGAGAATTATCTGGAGCAAATTTAATCAAGGATTTAACAGGTAGAGATGCACAGGTAGTATGTGACCCTACAATGTTGTTTTCCGCTGAAAACTGGATGGATATTCAAAAGGAAGAACCTTTTGTAAAAGATAAATACATATTCTGCTACTTCTTAGGAAATAACCAAAAGCACAGAGAATTTGCTAAAAAAATAAAGGAACTTACAGGCTATAAAATTGTAGCATTGCAGCACCTTGATGAGTACGTTAAGGAAGATGTAGGCTTTGCCGATATTGCCCCTTATAATGTTGGCCCAGGTGAATTTTTAAATCTTATAAGAAATGCAGAGTTTGTTTGTACAGATTCTTTCCACGGAAGTGTATTCTCTACATTATACAGAAAGAAATTCTTTACTTTTATGAGATTTAAGAACACAAGCACTATGTCAACTAATTCCAGAATTACATCATTACTTAAAATTCTTGGTCTTGAAGATAGAATGTTAAGTGGTGATGAAGATGCAAAAAAGTGTATTAATATGGAAATAGATTTTGATACAGTATTAAGCAATTTAGAAGAATTCAGAAAAGATTCATTAGAATTTTTGAAAAAGTCCTTAGATATAAAGTAAAATAGGAGGTAATTTATGATTAACATTGTGAATAAAGAGGATTGCTGCGGCTGTTCTGCTTGCAGTAATATTTGCCCTAAGAGTTGTATATCTATGAAAAGAGATAATGAGGGCTTTCTTTATCCAAGTATTGATGAGGATATATGTGTCAACTGTAATCTATGTGAGAAAGTATGTCCTGTTATTAATGTGGCAGAAGATAAGCCTAAAAAGCAATATGCCTATTTAGTACAGAATAAAAATGAAAAAATAAGAAAAGAAAGTACGTCAGGTGGAGCTTTTACTGCTATAGCCGAGGCTGTAATAGAAAAAGGTGGAGTGGTTTTTGGTGTTACCTATGATGACGAACTTATGGCTGTACATAAATATGTAGAAAATAAGGAGGACTTGCGTTTATTCAGAAATAGTAAATATCTTCAAAGTTCAGTTGGAAATAGCTATAAAAAAGCTAAGGAATTTCTTGATAAAGGCAGATGGGTTTGCTTCAGTGGTACTCCTTGTCAGATAGAAGGCCTTCATACTTATTTGGGTAAAGATTACGAAAATCTCATTTTAGTTGATATTGTATGTCATGCAGTACCTTCTCCTCTAATTTGGCAAAAGTATTTAGAGGGTTTAAGAAAAAAGTATGGCGATAAAATAACTAATATACTTTTTAGAGATAAATCCTTTTATGGTTATAAATATTCACAAATATCAGTTTATAATAATGGTGATTGTTTACAGCATAAAGGCGTAGAAACAGATTTTATGTTAAGGTCATTTTTCTCAGATATTTGTGACAGACCTTCGTGCTATAGCTGTAAATTTAAGAAAAGATATAGAGTCAGTGATATTACAATGTGGGATTGTTTTACAGTTGACGATTTTGATAAGAACTTAGATGATGATAAAGGAACAACAAGAATCCTTATACAGTCTGAAAAGGGAAAAGAATTGTTTGATGAGTGCAGGAAGGTTCTTAAATGCGTTGAGTTTGAGCCTGATAAAATGGTGGATAGAGTAAAAGAAATGTTCCACTCTGTAAGTATGAACGGTAAGAGAGAAAGTTTTTTTGCTGATGCACAGACAATGTCAGTAGATAGTCTTGCTAAAAAGTATTTCCCGGATTCTTTAAAGGTTAAAATTGAGAGATTTGTAAGAATTACAACGTTTAAATTAGGCATATATTCAAAGGTAAAGAAAATTGCAAAAAAACTATTGGGAAAATAGTTTGTAATTAGGAATGGTAAAATGGATAAAAGTGATTTTAAGAAAAAAAATATTGTATTTAATAAAAGTTTATTTGTACTCTTGCTCCCAGTTTTAGTAGCATTGGGAAAACTTGTAAGATACACAATTTTGAAAAAGGTATTGGTTGACCAGGGTATAGGACATAACTGGATAGGCACTATTGTAAATGGTGGTGGTTCCTTTAGTTTTATTGATACTGACGGTGCAATTGATGCCGGTGGTAATTCGGTCTTTTGGTATAGAGTTTTTAATATATTTCATTTGTCCACATATGGTCAGTTTGAAGTTGCTATTACAATAATATTTAATATTATATTACTTTTGTTATTAATTAAAGTTGTCAGATATTTGACTTTTAATCAGATGATATTTATAGCAGTTTCTATTGCCGTATTAAATATATTTGACTTTACTCTTGCTAAAGAGCCTATACAGATGATTTATTTCATATTTATTTTTGCAGTAATTTTGAGACAAACAAGTTTTAATGCAAAAATGGTAGAAGTATTTCTGTTATTGCTTTTGACAGCAATTACATTTAGGTCATATTATGTACTTGTAGCATTCTTCTTTGTATGTATTGCTTTATTGTTTAGATTTATGATTATTAAATCAAATAAATATTTTTGGCTTAGAGTAATATTGGTTATTTTAATTATGGGTCTTGTCTATTACATATTCTTAAGGGTATGTAACCATGTTTCCAGAGATACCTATGAGGAATTAATAAGAGTTAGAACCAGAGTTTCAGATGCTGCAACAGATATGAGAAATATTTTTAAAGCTACTAGTCTTGAAATTTTTACAGTGGATTATATGATAATGGTTGTAAGAATGTTATTTCCTGTTGAGCTTTTAAAAATGGGTGTAAAGTATTTCCCATATGTTGGTTATCAGATTATGCTTACATTATATATTATCAATGCAATAAAAAATGTAAAGATAAATGGTAATACAAAAAATATAGCATTGTATTTGTACATTGGTTTCTTATTTGCGTCAGCGGCTTTTGAACCTGACTTTGGCTCTTGGATAAGACATGAAGCCGTATTGTTCCCGCTGTATCTTATAATTATTAATTCTATAAATATAAAAGATAAAGTTATTAAAAAGAAAAAAATTAGAATTATATTAAAATAATAAAATGTTAATTTATGATAGTATGTTCTTGTATATAATATGTTGGAGGGGCTATGGATTATAATAGTATAATTGCAAAGTTAGAAGAGTATAATTATGTTTCGTTTGATATTTTTGAAACATTGGTATATCGAAGTGTTGGATGCTCAAAGAATATTTTTAAAGAGATTACTGAACGACAGAAAGAATATAGTGCTTGTATTCCAGAAACATTTCCTATTGATAGAAGATTAGCTGAGCAAAAGGCAAGAAATTTCCTGAAAAAAGAGGTTACATTAAATCAAATATACGACTTTATAGAAGGGTATGATGATAATCAAAAAAATCAATTAATAAATTTAGAGAAAGTTTTTGAAGTTGATTGTTGTATAGCTAATAAAAAGATGCAGAAAGTATATAACTATTGCAAACAAAAAGGTAAAAAAATTTTTCTTGTTTCGGATATGTATTTAAGTAAGAAACAAATTGAAAAAATTTTATATAAGTGTGGTTATTCAGGATATTGTGAATTATATGTTTCTTGTGAGCATAATGCATCAAAATCAAATGGTAGTTTGTTTAAATTAGTTGTTGATGAATGTAATATAAAACCATCTGAATTAATTCATATTGGTGATAATATAAAATCAGATTTTTTTATGGCAAAAATGAGTGGAATTAAAGCTATACATCTTGCAAATGATTATAATAGGTTTTCAAATAATAAATGGGTTATGTCATCTGATGACGAATATGTTTATAGTGTGATGAATTCTTTTATTGAGGCATCCCTTAAAACAAAAGATTCTTATGCAACGTTTGGATATTCTTGCCTAGGACCTATGGTTTTAGGATTTTGTAGATGGTTGAATAAAAAAATCAAAGAAAAAGGAATAAAGAATGTTGTTTTTTTTGCTAGAGAGGGTAAATTTATTAAACGAGCTTTTGAAACATATTATCCTGATTATGATTTTAATATAAATTACGTTTACGTTTCAAGAAAAAGTCTTGCGGTGGCATCCATTTTACGCTTAAATACATTTAAAGAAATTAGAAAAATGTTATCTCTTCGTTCAAGAGAAAATGTTAAAGGTTTTTTATATAATCTAAATATGGATAGTGATGAAAAATATATAGATAAATTGAAGTCAAAAGGTATAAACCTAGAGGATTCTATTGATACGGAAATATTTGAAAATTTTATTAACGATACCATAGAAGATATTCGTGCAAAAGCAAGGGAAAATGCTGAAATTGTAATACAATATTTCAAGGAAAACCATATGTATGAAAAGGTTGCTATTGTTGATATAGGTTGGAGTGGAACTATGCAAAATGCAGTAGCAAAAATTTGTCAAGATAATGAGATTGACATTGAATTACATGGATTTTATTTTGGAGTAAGGAGGCAAAGTAAAAAAAATCGATATGTTAATAGTTATAAATATGGATTTTTATATGATGCTTTGTTAGATGATAGGTTGGAAGATTTTTGTCGCTCTATGAATGGTTTGTTGGAAATATGTTTTGCAGCTGACCATGGAACTACATTGGGATATAGGATATCTGATAAAAAAGTTGTACCTATTCTTGGACCAGAAGAAATGCCACCATTAATGAAAAAACAAATTGAAATTATTCAAGATGCAGCTATTGAGTTTTTATTAGATGTAAAAGGCAATAGTATTCTAAATTCAAAAGAATATAGTAGAGATGTAGCTTTTGCCAACTTTGCAAGGGTTGGAGGATATCCAAAGAAAAAAGATTTTAAAATATTTAAAGATTTTATAGTTAATAATGTGATATCTACAGGCTTGATTGAAAGACATTCGTATTTAGAATATGTTGTTTCACCCAAGTTGATTAAGAGGGATTTAATGTTGAGTGGTTGGAAAATGGGATATCTTAGACAATTAATAAAGATACCAGTGCCTTACTTTAAGTTATTTAAATTTATTCAAAAATATAAGAATTGAGGAAATTTCTGATGAACAGTAGTAGTAATAAAGTTATATCTTTATTAAAGGATTTTTTTTATGCATTAATATCTAACGGTCTTACATTTGTTATAAGTGCAGTTATGGCTTTGTTGTTACCCAAATTCCTCTCTGTAGAGGACTTTGGGTTTTATCAACTTTATATTTTTTATATGACTTATGCAAGTATATTTGCATTTGGATGGCCTGATGGTATATATTTACGTATTGGTGGAAAAAGTATAGATAACATAGATAATAGAACATATGGAACACAGTTTTATTTATTTACTATTTTTGAAGTTTTTGTATATATAATTTTAGTTGTTTTTGCAGGGCTATTAGAGAGTGATTTAAATAAGCTGATTGTATTAAAACTTTGTTGTATATCAGGATTTATATTCTGTGTTAGACTATTTCTTAACTATATACTTCAGGGAACAGGAAATATTAAGAAATATTCTTTTGTTATTATTATTGAAAAACTAATATTTATTGTATTGAGTATATTATTGATTTTATTTAAGTTTTGTACATATTACTATATTTTATTTGCTGATATTATAGCAAAAATCATTTCTTTAGTTATTGCTATAACATATTGTAAAAAATTTGCATTGGTAATACCTAAGAGTTGGAAAAGTATAAAAAAAGAAATATTTGAGAATATTTTTTCTGGAAGTCAATTAACTATTGCTACATTTGCAAGCATACTGATAGTGGGAGTTGCAAAGTTTGCTGTACAGAATAGATGGAGTATTACAGTTTTTAGTAAAGTTTCTTTTGCATTTAGTATATCAAATATGCTTATGCAGTTTGTTGGAGCTGTTTCTATAGCGTTATTTCCGGCATTAAGAAGAATTGAAAAGAAGCAGTTATCAAATATATATAGTACATTTAGAAGTATTTTGATGATTGCTGTTTTAGGAATGCTTAATTTTTATTGGATTGGAGCAATAATATTGTGTCGATGGCTACCAGAATATATAGATAGCTTACGTTATGCTATTATATTAATTCCAATATGTGTTTATGAGAGTAAAATGTCAATGGTTGTCAATACGTATTATAAAACACTAAGACTTGAACAGTGGTTGATGAAAATTAATTTCTTATCAATGTGTTTGAGTTTGATTATGACGGTAATTTCAGCATATTATTTCAATAGTATAATATTGGCTGTAGTATCAATTTTTCTTGCTTTGGCTATAAGATGTATTATTGGTGAAATTGTATTGTCAAGAAAGATAGACATTTATGTTATAAAACATATAATATTAGAATTAGTTGTATGTTGCTCTTTTATACTTGGAAATTGGTTCTTTGGCGTAAAGGGCGAGATAATTTATTTTGCTATGTATGTGATGTATATATTGTTGACAAAAGATGAAGCTAAAAAGTGTATATCTTTTATTGCGAGTAAGGTTATGAGATAAGGTGAAATGAGGTAAATAAATATGGATTATAGTATGGCTGTAATTTGGCTGATAATTGCTGTAGTTTGTGGTCTTATAGAGGCTGGAACAATAGCCCTTGTCAGTGTATGGTTTGTATTTGGTGCTGTAGTTTCATTTTTTATGGCATTGATTTTTCCGGAAAGTGTACTGTTTCAAATATTTGTATTTATATTATTTTCAATATTGTCACTTGTATTCATAAGACCTGTGGCTAAAAAATATGTTGATAAATATACGAGGGGAGGAAATATTAACAGTAAAGTAGACAAAACCGGTGTCGTCGTACAGGAAATAAAAAAAGACGAAAAAGGTAGAGTTAAAATTGGAGATGTTGAATGGCTTGCTGTAAGCAATGAAGACATTTCTGAGGGAACAAAAGTCAGGATAACTAATGTAGATGGAAATACATTATGTGTTGAAAAGGTAGAGGAGGTTTAATTATGATAATTTTATTCTTATTTTTCTTAATAATTGTAGTAGTAGTTGCTGCCAGTTGTGTTAAAATTGTGCCACAGGCCAGAGCTTATGTAGTTGAATTTTTAGGTGCATATAAAACAACTTGGCAGACAGGTTTATATTTTAAAATACCTTTTTTTGAAAGAGTAGCTAAAAACGTTACTTTAAAGGAACAGGTTATTGATTTCCCACCACAGCCTGTTATTACAAAGGATAATGTAACAATGCAGATTGATACAGTAATATTCTTTCAGGTTACAGACCCTAAGTTATTTACTTACGGCGTAGAAAACCCTATTATTGCTATTGAAAATCTTACATCAACTACATTGAGAAATATTATTGGCGATATGGAACTTGATGAAACACTTACTTCAAGAGAAACTATAAACTCTAAAATGGTTATGACTCTTGACGAGGCTACAGACCCTTGGGGTATTAAGGTAAACAGAGTTGAACTTAAAAACATTATGCCACCAGCTGCTATTCAGGAATCTATGGAAAAGCAGATGAAAGCAGAAAGAGAAAGACGAGAATCTATACTTATTGCTGAGGGTGAAAAGAAGTCAACTGTACTTGTAGCAGAGGGTAAAAAGGAATCCGCAATTCTTGAGGCAGAGGCTGAAAAGCAGGCTGCAATATTAAAGGCAGAGGCTGAAAGAGAAAAGATGATAAAAGAGGCCGAAGGTGAGGCAGAGGCTATTTTAAAGGTACAGAGAGCTAATGCAGAGGGTATCCGAATGTTAAAAGAGGCTGGTGCAGACGAAAGTGTACTTACTTTAAAGAGTCTTGAGGCACTTGCTAATATGGCAAACGGTAATGCAACAAAGATTATAGTTCCATCAAATATTCAGGGCATAGCAGGTCTTGCTACTTCTCTTAAAGAAATTATGGACGAAAAATAAAAAAATATTTTTAAGTGGTATAGATTTTGTCTATGCCACTTTTTTCGTCAACCTAAAATGTAAAAAGTATTGACAATTTATTGCATAATATCTATAATCACTATATGAAAAGTGTTATATATTTAAGAGGGAAAGTAATATGAGGTATTTGGATAATGTCAATCAGTCAATTACTGAAAGAAGAGATATAGTTATTGAAACAGCTTTTAAACTTTTTGCAGAAAATAGAATTGAACCAGTAACAATGACAGTTGTTGCGAATAATTGTAATATGGGGGTTGCAAGCATATATCGCTATTTTGGGACAAAAAAAGAGCTTGTAATTGCTGTTGCTACTAAAAAGTGGAGAGAATATTATGGCGAATTACAAAGACATTATAATGAACTAAATGTAGAAAATATGACGGCTGCACAGGAGTTGGAATTTTATATAGACAGATACATTGCTTTATACAAAGAAAATAGTGATTTGTTGAACTTTAATGCCAATTTTAGTATATATATTGGCTCAGAAGATACAACAAAAGATGAAATGAAGCCATATAACAGTATAATAGATAAATTCGTAAGTAAATTTCATATGCTTTATAAGAAAGCTCAAGATGACAAGACAGTACGAACAGACATTTCAGAAAAAAGTATATTTTATAATGTAATGTATGCTATGCTTTCAGCTTTAAGTAAATATTCTTCAGGTATAATACATAGTATGGACCAAGATAGAAATTACGAAAAAGAGATTTGCCAGTTAAAAGATATGTATTTGGAATATTATTGTAGAAAATAATTTGTATAGTACCATTTATTGGATAAAAGTAGTTATATAATAAAAATATAGAGGAAAAAGGCTACTGAAAATAGAGAGAAGGATGGTATTATGAAAAAATTTTTGATTGTTATTTGTTTAATAATTGGTATTGGTATTGTCTGTGAATTTGGCTTTAATTCCTACAATCCTTATGAAACAAAATGTGTTGAGGCTGGGTGCAATAATGATAGAGTTGAGGGCAGTATTTATTGCAAAGAACATAAGCCAAGTGAAAAAGATACTACAGAGGAAACTACAAAAGAAACAACTACTTATTCTTACCATAATAGCAGTAGCTCAAGCTCTTACAGTAATAGCTCAAGTTCCTATGGTGGTTCAAGCTCCTACAGTAATAGCTCAAGTTCTTATGGTAGTTCAAGCTCATATAGTAGTAGCACTAAGAAAAAAAGCAGTTCATCAACTGGCGGATATTCTTCATATAGTAGTGGTAGTTCTTCAAGTTCTCCATATAAATCTTATGATGAGGGATACGAGTCTGTATATGATGACGATGACTATGATTGGGACAGATACAATAGCGATTCAGACTATGCCGATGGTGTAGATGACGCATTAGATGAATTAGACGATTAATTTTAAAAGTAAAAGACTAGATAAACGGGTATAAAAGGCTGTTTATCTAGTCTTTTTATTATTCTAAAAACTGTTGACATAAATAAATTGTACAGGCTATATATTAATAATGTTAAAGCTATTGACATACTTACATTTTTCGACTATGATTTTATTGAAAATATTTTATCGATAAGGTTGTGATATGTTGACATTAAAAGATTTGCCAATAGGAAAAACAGCCACAGTTAAAACTGTTGGTGGTGACGGTTCTTTAAGACAACATTTGTTGGATATGGGTATTATTCCAGAGGCTGATGTTACTATGGTTAAGTATGCACCAATGGGCGACCCAGTAGAACTTAGAATACATAGTTATGAACTTACTTTGCGTTTGGCAGACGCAGAAAGAATAGAAATAGAAAATATAAGAGATGCAAAGGCAGAAAAGCATACTCCAATACCTAGAAGTGACAAGAAGAATATTCCTCATCCCGGACTTGGTGAAGGAGGAAAATACCATACAAAGGAAACAGAAAATCCACTTCCAGATGGTACAGTATTGACTTTTGCACTAGCAGGAAATCAGAATTGTGGAAAAACTACACTTTTTAACCAGCTTACAGGCTCTAATCAGCATGTGGGTAATTTCCCTGGGGTTACTGTTGACAGAAAAGACGGTGCTATAAAGGAGCATAGTGACACTCTTATTACTGATTTGCCGGGCATTTATTCTATGTCGCCATACTCTAGTGAAGAAATTGTGACAAGAGAATTTATATTAAATGAACGCCCAAAGGGTATTATCAATATTGTAGATGCAACAAATATTGAAAGAAACTTAAATCTTACACTACAGCTTATGGAGTTGGATATTCCAATGGTACTTGCCCTTAATATGATGGACGAGGTTTGGAAAAATGGTGGATATATCCATGTAAATGAAATGGAACAAATGCTTGGAATACCTGTAGTACCTATTTCAGCAGCTAAAAATGAGGGTATAGCAGAACTTGTTGACCACGCATTACATGTTGCAAAATATCAGGAAAAGCCGGGTAGAAAAGATTTTTGTGATGTAAATGACCATAATGGTGCTGTTCATAGATGTTTACACTCTATAATGCACTTAATTGAGGACCACGCAAAGGCTGCCGGTATTCCTATTCGTTTTGCTGCCAGTAAATTGGCAGAGGGAGATAGTTTAATACTTAAAAGACTTAAATTAGACCAAAACGAACAGGAAACCCTTGAGCATATTATTCAGCAAATGGAAAGTGAAAGAGGTTTAGATAGGGCTGCGTCTATTGCCGATATGAGATATAGCCTTATTGACAAGGTTTGTAAAGAAGTAGTGGAAAAACCTCACGAAAGTAAGGAACATAAAAGAAGTCAGAAAATAGATAAAATACTTACAGGTAAATATACAGCTATACCTTCATTTATAGTTATTATGGGTATAGTATTTTGGCTTACATTTAATGTTATAGGTGCAGGACTTTCAGATTTATTGAATATATGTATTGAATGGATTACAGGTATTGTAGATAATGGACTTACAATATGGGATATAAATCCAGTAGTTCATTCCTTGATTATTGACGGTATATTTACTGGTGTAGGTAGTGTATTAGGCTTTTTACCTGTCATTGTAACATTGTTCTTCTTCCTTTCTTTACTTGAAGATAGTGGCTATATGGCTAGAGTAGCCTTTGTAATGGACAAGTTGTTGAGAAAAATTGGACTTTCAGGTAGAAGTATAGTACCTATGCTTATAGGTTTTGGTTGTACTGTTCCTGGGGTTATGGCAAGCCGTACTTTGCCTTCTGAAAGAGATAGAAAAATTACAATACTATTGACACCTTTTATGAGTTGTTCTGCTAAGTTGCCTATATACGGGCTTTTTACAGCGGCATTTTTCCCTAAATATGGTGCAATAGTAATGGTATCACTTTACTTTATTGGCATATTTATGGGTATAGTTTCAGCCTCTGTTATGAGAAAAACTATGTTTAAGGGCGATGCAGTTCCTTTTGTAATGGAATTGCCTAACTATCGTATGCCTGGTGCAAAAAATGTTACTCAATTACTTTGGGAAAAGGCTAAGGACTTTTTACAAAGAGCATTTACAGTAATATTTGTTGCTACAATTGTGATTTGGTTCTTACAGACTTTTGATGTTAGATTTAATGTAGTCAGCAATTCTCAGAATAGTATACTTGCTATTATTGCTGGTATTGTTGCCCCTGTTTTCAAGCCTTTAGGTTTTGGGGATTGGAGAATATCGACTGCTCTTATTACAGGATTTATGGCTAAGGAAAGCGTTGTTTCAACACTTACTGTACTTTTAGGAAATACAGAGGGAATAACAGCACTTCTTACTCCTTTAACAGCTTTTAGTTTGCTTGTTTTCTGCTTACTCTATACTCCTTGTGTTGCTGCCATAGCATCTATAAAAAGGGAATTAGGTGGTAAATATGCAGTATTTGTTGTAGTAGCTCAATGCGTAATAGCTTGGCTTTGTGCCGGTATTGTACATATTATAGGGGCTTTTATAGGAGTGATGTAAATGAATATACAGAGTATAATAATTTTAGCTGTAATAATACTTGTCTGCTTTTTGATTTGTAGAAATTTATATAAGAAAAGTAAAAATGGTGAATTTTCCTGTGGTGGGAATTGTAGCTGTTGTGGAAAAAAGTGTGATAAGTAAAAAAAGCCATTGTTGAAATCTTTTCAACAATGGCTTTTTTAGTTAGATTGCTTGTTAAGCCACAAATTAAGGTTTGTAATTTGTTCTGGCTTATTTCTTTAAAGCATCTTCATAAATGGCTTTTAATCTCTTTCCAACTTCTTTAATATCTCTTTCTTTGGCTACATTATAGCCACCCTCAACTACACTTGGCAATTTGTTTTCAAGTATGCCTGTAATTTTAGTTTCAAATTCAGAAAGAGTTTTTGCTTTGTAAACATCTTTGCTATCTGTGAGCCAACCTTCATATACAGGAATATCTCTAATAAGAGTTGGAATTTTCATAGCTAAAGCCTCAAGTATTACAATGCCTTCTGTTTCTTCCTTTGACATAAAAAGGAAAAGGTCACTGTTGTTGTAGGCATCTTTCAATTCTGCTTTACTGATATATCCAGGGAATGAAAGGTTAGGTAATTTTGTTTTGACAGCCTTTCTAATTTTAGCTGGAACAGTGTATAAATTAGACTCGCCATACCATACAAAATCGTATTGTGGCATTCTTTTAGCAAGCTCTACAAAATCAGTTATGCCTTTTCTGTCAATCCATAAACCGGCAGACATAATAACTTTTCTGCCTTTATGTTTTTTCTTAAATTCTTCACGCATTTCTTCGTTGCGTGTGTAGTAGCTAGTATCAATACCATTGGATAAAACTCGTATATCTTTAGTTATTCCGTAGGATTGAAGAAGTTTTTTAGAATAAATACTAGGGGTAATAATAATATCGCCGGAGTTGTAACATTTCATTATCCACCAAGCAAAAAGTCCGTCAACAAGATTAGAACCGATGTAGGAATTTCTGAAATCCTGTCTGGTAGAGTGTGCGTGGTAAACAACTTTTTTGCCTAATTTATGAGCCTCTTTTGCTAATTCATAGCTCTTAGGAAAAATTGTGTTAATATGTACAACATCTGCATCTTCAAGATTATCAACTAATTCTATATCGTTGAAGGCAGCAGCTTTCTTTTGATGATAAATGGCTCTGCCTACACCACTTTTTTCAATCATTTTTTGCATTCCCGAATACAAAAAAACTTTCATTTTTATCTCCCCTAACGTATAAAGTTTATTAAATAAGTATAGAATTTAGTTAATGCAAAACTATACATAAAAATGGCAAGAGGTTTGCCCAAAAGAATTATTATTGTAAATTTGCTTAATTTCATATCTGTAATGCCGGCAAGATAGCATAAAAAGTCATCTGGAGCAACTGGACTAAATATGAGTAAAGCAAATAGAATAGTAAATTTTCGGCTATTCATAAAAGGGCTATATTTGTTGTAGAATTTTTCAGATGTTACACGCCTTACAAATTCTCGCCCATAAGCTCTGGCAATAAGAAATGCCCATATAGACCCACTACAAATGCCTACATAATTATATACAAAGCCCATTACTGGTCCAAAAAATATAACACCAAAAAGACAGCCTATTGAACCAGGAAGTATGGGGATAACAACCTGTATTGCCTGCAAAGCAATGAACATAATAGGAGCCCATATACCACAGCTTTTTAATAAGGCTTCAAGTTTGCTTTTGTCAGTAAAAACACCCTGAGTATATCCATATATGCTGAGAAGTATGATAATAACTGTACTTACAAGACCTATTATGTTTTGTTTAGCAACTACCCAATCTATAAATCTTCTCAAATCAATCACCTATGTTATTTATAATTAACGGAATTTTTTTCGTTAAATTTTTTAATGGTGTTTTTGTAAAGTTCAGCAACATTTTCTCCAAAGGCTTTACTGGAAAATTTATCTTTTACAGGTAAGGCATTTGCAATCATATCTTCTCGATTACATTTGTCTGAAAAGAAAAAGTTTAAAAACTCTGCAAAATCATCTTCGTTTGTATATTGAAAACCATTTTTGTAGTTTATAAGTACACCGTCAAGGCAAGCATCTTTTCTGCAAAGGGCAGGTACACCATTTGCCAAAGCTTCAAAATATGTAAGTCCTTGTGCTTCACTTGTAGAGGAACAAATGAAAAGGTCTGCAAGCTGGTAGTAGGCATTTACACTATCCATTGGTACAAGACCTGTAAATATAACATTGTTTTTGATACTGCTTTTTTTGACATGTTTTTCTAGTCTATCTCTGTCAGGACCGTCACCTACTATAAGAAATGTAAACTTGTTCAGATGACAATTTTCAATTAATCTAATAGTTTCGTCTATGTTTTTTTCTCGTGCTAATCTGCCTAGAAATAGTAAAACAGTGTTATCTTCTGGAATACCTAAAGAATGTTTCATTTCTGAAAGGGTATTCTTATCTACAGGACTACTAAATTTTTGCAAATCAAGACCTGTTGGAATAACAGTTATAGGTGGTTTAACCTTATATGAAGTCAAAATATCCTTTACCTTTTCGGTTGGGGCAACAATAGCCTGTGTATGCTTTAATATTTTACGAGAAAGGGTTTCAACTATTTCCTTACCAATTGTATGGCTTGGAGAAAAATAGTGAGTATAATCTTCGTAAACGGTATGGTAGGTGTGAACTAAAGGTATTCTAAGTTTTTTTGCTATTCTGTTAGCAAAAAAGAAAGTGCTAAACTCGCATTGTGAGTGTATAATATCCGGTTTCCATTTCACAATTTTGTTGACAACACTTCTACACATACCAAACATTATTCTTGCGTTGGGATAGATTTTACCAGCACTTATAGAACGAAGTATGTACACATCATTTTCTCTAACTATGCCTGTCTGATTTAGAGTAAGAACTCTGACCTCGTGACCTTGTTCTTCTAATGCTGATTTTAATGTCATTACAGAACGAACAACGCCATTAGTATTAGGCTTATAAAAATCGGTAGTTATTAAAACCTTCAAGGAAAACCCTCCCAGCAATAATATGGTTTATTATTTCAAACATTACAAAAGCCCTTATTAAAAAAGGGCATTGTATTTACATCATTGTAAAGCTGAAATAAAATTACGCAGGCTTGTAATTGATGAGAAATAACCACCATTAACTTTAAGTCTGTGAATTAGATATATTATAATTCATAGAATATTTTTTGTCAATTAATTAAGAATCAAATATGTATAAATTATAGTTAAATTTAGGGGATAAAGTATGGGGGTAAAAACATATCAAATTTTATTTACGAAACCAATTTTTCATCGTATTTAATACCTTTACCAACTGTTCTTCTGTAATAATATAAGGTACCATAGCATAAAGATAATTGAGAAATGGTCGACTAAACACACCATTTTCAAAAGCAAATTGTTGATAACCTTTTAATACACAAGGGTCATATACTTCAATACAAACACAACCTCCCATAATTCTAATTTCTTTTATTCTTTTGTCTTCAAAATCTTTTAATTCTCGTCTAGTAATTTCTTCTATTTTATGTATTTTTGAAATATAGTCTTGTTTTTCAAATAATTCAATAGATTTTAAGGCCACACTGCAAGCAAGAGCATTTCCCATAAAGGTTGGACCGTGCATAAGTGCGTGGTCTGGATTGTCGTCATAGAAACCATTATAGACCTTTGTATTTGCAACTGTAACGGCATGACCTATGTAACCTCCGGTTAAAGCCTTTCCTAACACAAGTATATCTGGGGTTACTAAATCGGCAACAAAGCGATTTCCTGTTCTTCCAAAGCCTGTTGCAACTTCATCAAAAATTAATAGTACACCATATTTATTACAAAGTTCTCTTGCACGAACCAAGAAAGAAATATCATACATACGCATACCACCGGCACCTTGAAGTAAAGGTTCAACAATGAAACAGTTTAATTTTTCGTGATTTTCTTCAAAGGCTTTTTCGAGAGCATTTATTTCTGTGGGAATATGAATTACATTTTTGCTTTTACCATAGGCTTTTAGAACAAAATGATAATCTTCATCATCGCCTACTTCCATAGTCTTAAAAGTATCACCGTGATATGCGTGCTCAAGAGCAAGCACCATAGTTCTGTTTTCATCACCTTTATTCATAAAATACTGCAATGCCATTTTAAGGGCGACTTCAACAGCTACACTTCCAGAATCAGAGAAAAAACAATAGTTTAAATCAGCAGTTAACCAATCTGCTAGTTTTTTGGATAATTTTTCTACAGGTTCGTGAGTTAATCCACCAAGCATTATGTGTGAAAAATTTTCAGCTTGTGTTGTAATGGCTTTTGTTAATTCAGGGTGTTTATAGCCGTGTATTACACTCCACCAAGAGGATACAGAGTCTATGAGTTTGTTATTTTCGGTGTAGAGATATACTCCATCAGCATTTACTATTTTGTAAGGTTGTTTCATTGTTTTCATTTGTTCATAGGGATACCAAATCATTGAATACTCCTCCTATTCGTATAGCTTTTCTAATTCTTCAAATGTAATATTTATGTCAGTATCTCCATCTTTGACACAGGCAATAACCTTTGAACCTGTTATGTATTCACACATTTTAATATTATCTTCGTGTAGAATGTTTCCTGGAATATAGTGGTTAAATATTATTCCCTTTAGAGGAATATTATGATTTTTCATATATTCAGCAGTAAGACCTACACCATTAATAGTGCCAAGGCCGGCATCGGCAACAATTATACAGCTAAGATTGCAAGTCTTAATAACATCTGGTAACATTATTTTATTTTCTTCAAAGGTAATAGGACAGAGTATACCTCCTGAACCTTCCATTGTTATATAATCATATTGGCTACACAAATCTTCATATCCCTTAAGTACAACATCCATTTTTACAGGATTACCTTCTATTTTTGATGCAAGATGTGGAGAAAGGGCGTTTTCATATATATATGGACACATACTGTCTATAGGCTGTTCTGTACCGGAGATGTATTTTACATAGGAAGCATCTCCGGCAATCAGAGAACCATCATAACAGCGAATATTTCCACTCATTGCAGCTTTGTAATAGGCAGATTTATTTCCCTTTTGTCTAAGTTTTTTTACTATAAGTGCAGATACGTAGGTTTTGCCTATATCAGTACCAGTACCTGTTATAAATATACTTTTGCTCATATGTTGTATCCTTTCTTTTTAATAATTGGGACAAGTCGATTTCCAAGTATTGCCCCTAAAATACAAAGTAAAATATCTCCAGGGACTGCCAAAATAAAACAGTATAAAAATAATGGCCAAAGTCCTATAGGTGTGCCTAAATAAAAGTTGCTCATAATGTAATAGTAGACCATTCCCAAAAGGTAAACTATTCCAAGACCTATAAAGTTAGCACATAAAAGCCTTTTTATTGTAGGTTCTGAATTTTTGTTTGCAATAGTTCCTGTAATATAAGAAGCTATGGCAAAGCCAATAATATAACCAAAACTAGGTTTAAATATATAAGCAAAACCACCACCTTCAGCAAATATAGGTAGGCCTATAAGTCCAAGAAAAATATATATTACTACAGCACGACAACCGTCTTTTCCTCCCAAAAGTATGCCGGCAAGCATAGTAAAAAGAAATTGAAGTGTAAATGGAACAATAGGTACAGGAATTTTTATAAATGCTCCAACTACAATCATAGCTACAAACATTGACGTTAATATCATTTTTCTAGTGTTCAAAAAATCTCTCCTTTTTTTATAAATTGATGATTTTCATATTAGCACAATAAAAATTGATTGTCAACTATATAAATACTTACGGTTAACAATTAAGGTATAAAAAAACTCGGCTGTTAACCGAGCTTTTTGCTTTGTGACAATATAAGTCCACCTAATGTAAGGCAAATACCTACAATAGTCATAAATGTTATATTTTCTTTTAGTACTATTGCAGAAGCAACTGTTGTAATAACAGGAGAGAGGTATATGTAAATACTTGTTTTTACTACACCTAATTTTTCTTGAGCTATGCTCCAAGTTGTATAGCAGGTAGCTGATGCTAGAAAACTGAGAAACAGTATGTTGCCCAATATTTTTATGTTTATAAATACGGATAAATCCAATGGTCCATTGTGCAAAGCTATGGGAATAAGGAAAATTACACCGTACATAAATATTCTTCGTGTTGTTTGAAGTATGTTATAGTTAAATGTACTTATTTTCTTTAGTGTAACGGAATAAAATGCCCAAACAATAGTGGCCATTAGGGCTAAGAAATCTCCCAAAGGACTAAAATGAACACTTGTAAAATCCTTTATTCCAATTATACATATACCAAGCATAGCAAGTACAAAACCAATAAAGAAACTTATCTTTGGCAAAGGTTCTTTCAGAAAAATGACAGAACAAATAGCTACAAAGAAAGGTACAACGGAAACGATTATTCCTACATTTGATGCCATTGTGTACAAAAGGGCAATGTTTTCAAACAAGAAATAGAGTGTAACGCCAAAAAGTCCTGCTAATATGAAATAAATTTCTTTTTTTATATTGTTTATAATTAATGGCTTTGGTTTGAACACCCAAAGGGCGATATATCCTAGAAAAAATCGAATTATAACAAGCTGTGCCGGTGTCATATACTGTAATATTATTTTAGAAGATACAAATGTCGTACTCCATACAAATACAGTAAAAAACGCAAGCAAATGACCTATGACATTTTTATTCATTTTGACACCTCCTAAGAATATTATAATTAAAAGATTGAAAGCATAAGATTGAAAGCTATACTAATTTTAAAAGTAGGATTTTATTAGCTTAAATTTAAAAATGATGTACAGGATAAATCTTGTACATCAAAAAAATGTTTTATATAAACACAGATTGATTTTAAGATAATTTAAATAAATTTACCTGTAAATCGGTTATTTTTAATCAAAATCTAAATCATCCTGATAGTGAAAGACATTATTAATAATTTTACCTTTATTTTTATAATTACGGTTAATAAATTTTTCTACAGCAGTCCTTGAATATACACTACTACTAACATCACCACAATCAAGGCATTTAAATTCAATTTTCCATTTGCGTGGTTTTGTACCTACGGTATCTCTCTTTGTTGCTTTAGTGTTTGTTGAACCACATTTTTCACATTCAAAGAAACCTATTTTTTGGAGTAAATTAGATAAATTTACTTTACCAGGATTATGTAAATCAACTTCTTCACATAAATCGTCTAACAAACTGCAACGAGGGCATAGATAATATAAATCTTTAGATTTAGGTAATGAACCTGAAAAAATAAAAGCTTCGCTTTCATCTTTTTTGCCTGGTATTTTTTTGATATCTTCAAAAGAATCTCCACAAATATCACATACAGAAAATACATCATCATTGGAAAGATGATATCCGTCATCCATTAAATTTTCTAATTTATGACGCGTTTTGTTTATAAGCATACGATATCCCCCTTACTTGATTGTATAACTACATTAAAATAATAAATTTTCATATACAATTATAATTGTTATTTTTATACAAGTCAATAAATTTTTACAATATTTGTAATAAATTGACTATAAAAATAATATGTGATAGAATAAAAGAAAAATGGGGTGTTAATATGGATGAAAATAATGTAAATCAGACTGTAAATGAAAGCACAGTACCAGAGCAACCCAAGTTAGGTTGGAACTGGGGAGCATTTATGTTTAACTGGATTTGGGGTGTAGGTAACAGATGTTATTTGCCTTTAATAAGTCTTGTGCCTTTCGTAGGTTTTATTTGGGCTTTTGTATGTGGGGCTTGTGGCAACAAGTGGGCATGGCAAAACGGATACTTTAAAACCCCAGAAGAATTTAACAAAACTCAAAGTACATGGAGCAGAGCTGGTTTAATTGCCTTTATAATTTGTGTAGCTTTAACTGTAATGTACATTCTTCTTTTTGCTCTTTTTATTGCCATAGCTGTTTTGAGCAATGGTTTTCATAATTTATAAAAAAATGCTTCCGACTTAAAAAGTCGGAAGCATTTTTTTTACTGAACATTCTTTAATTCATAACCGGCATCTTCAATAACTGCCTTAAATTCTGCATCTGAAATATCCTTTGATAATTCAACAGTAGCATTTTTGTTTTCAAGGCTTACTTCAACAGAAGTAACACCGTCCATAGCCTTTAAAGCCTTTTCAACGTGAGCCTGACAATGACCACACATCATACCTTCAATAGATAATACCTTTTTCATTTTTTCATTCTCCTTTTTAACTTCAATTACAGTTTCTTCAACCTTTCCAAAAGACTTGTATGTCTTAAATCTTCTTAATCTTAAAGCATTTGTTACAACGCAGATACTACTTAAACTCATTGCAGCAGCACCAAACATAGGGCTTAACTTTATACCCCATATAGGGTATAACACACCGGCTGCAACAGGAATACCAATACAGTTGTAGAAAAATGCCCAGAAAAGATTTTCTTTAATATTTTTAATAACTGCTTTACTTAATTTTACTGCACTTACGGCGTCAAGTAAATCATTTCTTACAAGAACTGCGTCAGCACTTTCAATGGCTACGTCTGTACCGGCACCAATGGCAATACCAACATCAGCCTTTGCAAGAGCAGGAGCATCATTTATACCATCGCCAATCATTGCGACACAATGTCCTTCATCTTGTAATCTTCTGATTTCTTTTTCCTTATCCTCTGGAAGTACCTGAGCAATAACCTTTGGAATATTAAGTCGCTTTTGTATTGCCTTTGCTGTTCTTTCATTATCGCCAGTAAGCATTACTGTAGAAATACCCATTTTTGTAAATTCTTCAATGGCTTTTCTTGAAGTTTCTTTTTCAACATCGGCTACAGCAATAATACCAATTACATTGTTGTCCTTGGCAAAAATAAGAGGTGTTTTACCTTCGTCAGCAAGGCTGTTAATTTGTGGTTCAATTTTTGAAATATCAATATTATTTTCTTTCATAAAGGCTCTGTTTCCACCTAAAATAGTGGAGTTATCAGAAGTAGCTTTTACACCTTTACCAAATACAGCCTCAAAGTTTTCAACACTTTCAGAAGAAATATTGTTATCCTTACAATATTTTACAATAGCCTCAGCAAGAGGGTGTTCACTATTTTTTTCAAGGGAAATGGCATAAGTTAATAGACTGTTTTTGTCTATATATTCAATAATATCTGTAACCTTTGGCTTACCCTCTGTAATAGTACCAGTCTTATCCATAACAACTGTATCAATCTTATGAGCAGTTTCAAGGGCTTCACCGGACTTTATAAGAATACCGTTTTCAGCACCCTTACCGGTACCAACCATTATAGCAACCGGAGTTGCAAGACCAAGAGAACAAGGGCAAGATATAACCAAAACTGTTATGCCGGCTGAAAGGGCAAATTCAAATGATGCACCACTTATAAGCCATACAATAATTGTAACAAGGGCTATAGTCATTACAACAGGAACAAATATACCGGCAATTTTGTCAGCCATTCTGGCAATAGGAGCTTTACTTGAGCTGGCTTCTTCTACTAATTTAATAATCTGATTTATAGTAGAGTTTTCACCAACTTTTACGGCTCTGATTTTAATAAAGCCGTTTTTGTTTATAGATGCAGAAACAACATTGTCACCAACCTGCTTTTCAACAGGAATACTTTCGCCAGTTATAGCACTTTGGTCAACACTTGTGCTACCTTCTACAATTACACCGTCAACAGCTATACTTTCTCCTGGGCGAATAATAACTATATCGCCAACAACAAGCTGTTCAACGGGAACAGTCATAACCTGACCGTTTCTTTCGATTTCAGCCTCTTTTGGTGCAAGGGCAACAAGTTTTTCAATAGCCTTGCTAGTTTTCTTCTTAGAACGACTTTCAAGGTACTTACCAAGGGTAATAAGTGTAACAATCATACCGGCAGATTCAAAATATAAATCCATACTGTATGTGCCTACAAGGTCCATATTACCGTGACCAAGTCCCCAGCTCATTCTGAAAAGAGCGAATATGCCATAGAACATTGATGCACTTGAACCAACGGCAATAAGTGTATCCATATTTGGACTTAAATGGAAAAGGTTTTTGTAACCTCTTATATAGTAAATTCTGTTAAGATACAATATTGGCAATACAATTAAAAACTGAGCAAAGGCAAATGTAATTGCATTTTCATTTCCCCAAAATATGTTCTGGAACCATTGAGGAATTGGGAAACCGGTTTTAGCAATCATATGGCTCATAGATATAGACATAAGGAATAAAAGAAATACAAAAGAGTAAACCAATCTATGGAGCATTTCGTCTTTTTCATTGTTCTTTTCTGATTTGGCAGAGCTAGAAGTAGCATCAGAGCCACCAATACTGTAGCCAGCATTTACAACAGCATTTTCAATATCACTTGAAGATAAAATACTGTCATCATATTCTACCTGCATTGAGTTTGTAAGCAAGTTTACAGAGGCTTTTTCCATACCTTTAAGAGAAGAAACTGCCTTTTCTACTCTACTGGAGCAAGCAGAACAAGTCATACCTGTAACAGTATACTTTTCTTTTTTCATTAAATATCACCTACTTCATTATTTTTTGAATTGTGTTTAGAAGTTCATCAACAACTTCATCATTCCCACTTTTAATATCATCAACTACACAAGTTTTTATGTGTTGAGAAAGGAGAATTTTATTGAAACTGTTTAAAGCACTTTGTACGGCAGAAACCTGAGTAAGTATATCTACACAGTATCTATCGCTTTCTACCATATTTTTGATACCCCTTACTTGACCCTCAATCTTGTTAAGACGGGTAATAAGTGCTTTGTATTCAGCAGTATCGCGATGTTTAGTTTTACCAGTGTTGCAACAACATTTATCCATTGTTTTACCTCCTTTATACCCATAGGGGGTATACGTTTATTATAGCATTACTTATTGATTTGTCAATTGGAAAATTTCTCAATAAGGGAAATAATAAAAAAGAGATAGGCGAACCTATCTCAAATAATTATAAATATTTTTAATTTTTAAAGTAGTTGCAAACTTGACATAGTTTGTTATAAGTGATAATATAATAATAACCTTACAGGGTGGTGCGAACACCCTGCAAGACAATAATAAACATTATGTATTTTAATAACATTTAGTTACAAATATCATAATGAATAATATTGTGAGTAATGTTTGTATTAAAGCCCTGAGTATGAGGGCTTTTTTACTTTTATTACCCATTATTATCACCTCCAAAGAATCATAATCCTAAGATTAGGCGATGTCCTTGTCAGCATAGATATAATATCAAAATATTGTTATTTAGTCAATATTTTTACTTCACTTCACAACAGATAAAAAGCTCATTAACAGCATTTTTAAAATCCCTTACATTTTTAGCTTTCTTTATTTTTTTAGCTATTTTATCACAGTCATTAAAGGAGTCTATCATATATACAAACACTTCTTTCATTTTGTGAAGTAAAGGAGTATCTCCAGAGAGTATTTCCTTATAATCATTGAACATTTTTTCATAAAATTTGTATAAATCATCTTTGTTTAATTTTTTTATATTCTTTATTTCGCAGGCTAAGGCTGGGTTTGAAATTATACCCCTCCCCACCATAATAGTATCTGTATTTGGAAATTCTTTTATAAAATTGTTGTAGTCCTTTACTGTGAAAATATCTCCATTGTAGCATAACTTGTGTTTGGTATTTTCAATAGCATACTTATACATATCCCAATTAGGCGTGTTTTTGTACATATCTTTTCTAGTTCTAGGGTGTATAATAAGCTCAGTAAGAGGGTATTGGTTATATATTTCCAAAAGTCTGTAGAATTCTTCTGGGTTTTCTTTGCCTATACGTGTTTTAATTGAAATATTGTAGTCACTTTTGTATATTTCATCTAAAAACTTGTCTAACTCATCAGGATATGCTAAAAATCCAGAACCCCTGCCTTTTGAAACTACTGTTCCAGAAGGGCAACCTAAGTTTAAATTGAATTCTGTATAACCGTACTGTTCTAAAGTTTTGCACATTACAATGAAACCGTCAGCAGAATTTGTTAATATCTGAGGTACAAGGTTCATACCCTTGTTATTTTCAGGCAAAATATCTCTTGTTACTTTGGTGTTTAAAATACCTTGTTCGTTAGGTGCAATAAAAGGTGTAAAATACTTGTCTATACCTCCAAAGTAGGTGTGTTGGCTTTCTCTGTATATGTTGTTTGTAATTCCCTCAAGGGGTGCTAAGTATATTTCCATTTTCATATTCTCCTTTGTGTTGTAGGTATGATAACATAAATAGAGATTTATGTAAATAAAAATAATTGCTACTGTTTTTTAAGGAATTATGGAGGTAGTACAGAGTTTTAATACTAAATATTAAACAATATTTTTGTATTAATTATGTGAAAATTAACGAAAATAAAATACACTCTTGACCTTATTAAAATAAGGGAGTAAAACTAAAGTATAGATTGTTCTAGGGAGTGATTTGTATGAAAAAAGTTCTGATTATTGTTTCAAGTCCAAGAGAAAATGGCAATTCTGATAGACTTTGCAGACAGTTTGCAAAGGGTGCAGAAGAAACAGGAAATAAGGTAGAAACTATATATCTGAGAGATAAAAAAATTAATTTCTGTAAAGGCTGTAGTGTTTGTCGTACAACTCACAGATGTGTTCAAGACGATGATATGGCAGAAATACTTGATAAGGTAGTAAAGGCAGATGTTATTGTACTTTCAACTCCAGTATATTTCTACATAATGAATGGTCAAATGAAAACATTTATAGACAGATGTTTGCCAAGATATGAAGAAATTTCAAATAAGGAATTTTACTTCATTTGTACTTCTGTAGACCCAGACAGAGCAGTTATTGAAAAGACCCTTAGTGGTTTGAGAGATTTCACAGATGATTGCCTTGATAACTGTATTGAAAGAGGAGTTATTTGTGGCATAGATACAGCAGTAAAGGGTGCTATTGAAGATACTCCGGCTTACGAGCGAGCCTATGAAATAGCTAAGAATATATGATAATCAAAAGAGCTGACACATTGTGCCAGCTCTTTTTGTAGTGAATTATAAAATGTAAATTTTCTAACTTTTACATTGAAATAATTATTCAGCTTCTTCCCAGTTGTGATATACGTTCTTTACGTCATCGTCTTCGTCAAGAAGGTCAAGAAGTCTGTTCATTTTCTTAATATCTTCTTCATCAGTAAGAGAAGTATAAGTCTGAGGAATCATAGTAACAGATGCTTCAGCCATAGGAATACCGGCCTTTTCAAGAGCTTCTCTTACCTGTGAAAAGTCTTCAGGGTTTGTAATGATTTCGATACCGTCATCTTCAATAGAAATATCTTCAGCACCAGCTTCAATAGCAATCATTTCAAGTTCGTCTGTGTCAATATCTTCTTCTGTAGTGTCAATAATAATCTGACCCTTTTCGTCAAACATAAAGCTTACACAGCCACTTGTACCCATATTTCCGCCACCCTTTGTAAAGGCACTTCTTACATTGGCTGCAGAACGGTTTTTGTTGTCTGTAAGAGTTTCAACGATAACAGCGATACCCTTAGGACCATAACCTTCGTATGTAATTGCTTCGTAGTTTACAGCTTCAAGGTTACCAGCTGCTTTCTTAATAGCCTTGTCGATAGTATCATTAGGCATATTGTTAGACTTTGCCTTAGCAATAGCATCTCTTAATCTTGAGTTACTTGCTGGGTCTGGACCGCCTGCCTTTACAGCAACTGCAAGTTCACGACCAATAACTGTGAAAACTTTGCCCTTAGCAGCATCGTTCTTTTCCTTCTTGTGCTTAATATTGGCAAACTTAGAATGTCCGCTCATTTTATTACCTCCAGTAAAAATAAAGTTATCATATCATCTAATTTTACCACTACATAGATAAATTTTCAATAATTTTTTTCTCACTTAAAATCATTCGAACTTTTTTTCGATTGACTATTGCAATTTGTTCCCCTGTTGTGTTATACTATTTCAAAAGCAAGTTGAAAGGAGTAATGGTTTTGAAGGCAGAAATTCTTGCAGTAGGTACAGAGATTTTGTTGGGTGATATAGTAAATACTAATGCACAGTTTTTGGCTAAGGAATTAGCAAATATGGGCATAACTGTTCAGCATCAGGCTGTTGTGGGAGATAATCCTCAAAGGCTTAAAGAGGCTATGGAACAGGCACTTTCCAGAAGTGATATTCTTATTACAAGTGGTGGACTTGGACCAACACAAGACGATATTACTAAGGAAATGGCTGCTGAAGTATTTGGCAAAAAAATGTATCTTCATCAAGAGAGTATGGATAGACTGAAAGAACATTTTAAGGGTAGATATATGGCAGAAACAAATAATAAACAAGCCTATATGCCAGAGGGTTCCATAGTCCTTAAGAATAATAATGGTACAGCTCCCGGCTGTATTATAGAAGAAAACGGCAAAATTATTATTGTTCTCCCAGGACCTCCACGAGAAATAAAGCCTATGTTTACTGAAAGTGTTATTCCTTTCCTTGCAGAAAAGACAAATTGCACACTTTTAAGTAAAGAAATTCACATTGTTCAGGTAGGCGAAAGCAGAGCATCAGAAATAATGGATGATATTATTAAAAATAGTACAAATCCTACAGTTGCTCCTTACGCAAAAGATAATGAAATGCTTTTCAGAGTTACAGCAAGAGGTAAGGATAAAGCAGAGTGTGAAAAAATTATGGAACCGGTTGTAAATGAAATTTACAACAGACTTGGCGACTATATTTACGGCGAAGACGATGAAACCCTAGTATCTTCAATTATGAAAATACTTGAGGAGAGAAAATGGACTTTAGCAACAGCTGAAAGTTGTACCGGTGGTATGGTTGCATCAAGAATTGTTGACTATGCCGGAGCATCAAAAGCATTTGTAAATGGTATGGTAACTTATACAAATGAGAGTAAGTCCCGTTTATTGGACGTTAAATGTGATACATTAGAGAAGTGGGGAGCAGTTTCTTCTCAAACAGCAGAGGAAATGTGCCTTGGTGTTGCAAAAGTGAGCAATACAAACGTAGGTATTAGTACAACAGGTGTTGCCGGTCCTGGTGGTGGAACTGCTGAAAAGCCGGTAGGTCTTGTATATATCGGTGTGGCTATTAATGGCAAGGCTACAGTAGAAAGACTTGATATTCACCTAGGCTTAAGAAATAGAATAAGAAGTTATGCAACAGCAAGAGTGTTGGCTCTTTTAAGACAGGAATTATTAAAAAGCAAGTAAATCTCAGGAGGAAAATATGAAAAACAACAGTATTGAAATGAACGAGGCAAAAAATCAGGCCTTACAGACAGCAATAAGTCAGATTGAAAAGAACTTTGGTAAAGGCTCAATTATGCGTCTTGGTGAAGATGCTGCAGATAAAAGTGTTGAAAGTGTTCCAACAGGTTCTCTTTCTCTTGATATTGCCCTTGGTATAGGTGGTGTGCCTAGAGGTAGAATTATTGAAGTATATGGTCCAGAAAGTGGTGGTAAAACAACACTTGCACTTCATATGGTAGCAGAAGTTCAGAAGGCAAATGGTATTGCAGGTTTCATTGATGCAGAACACGCTCTTGACCCTTCATATGCTGCTAAACTTGGTGTAGATATTAACAATCTCTATGTTTCGCAGCCTGACGATGGTGAACAGGCTCTTGATATTGCTGAAGCAATGGTTCGTTCAGGTGCTATGGATATTATTGTTATAGACTCTGTTGCAGCCCTTGTTCCTAGAGTAGAAATTGACGGCGAAATGAGTGACAATAACGTAGGTTTACAGGCAAGACTTATGAGTAAGGCTCTTAGAAAACTTACAGCTATTGCATCAAAAAGTAATTGTATTATCATATTCATTAACCAGTTAAGAGAAAAGATTGGCGTTATGTTTGGTAACCCAGAAACTACAACTGGTGGTAAGGCTCTTAAATTCTATGCTTCTGTCAGAATAGAAGTAAGAAAGGGCGAAGCTATTAAAAATGGTACTGAAATTATAGGTAATAAAACAAAGGCTAAAATCGTTAAAAACAAGGTAGCACCTCCTTTCAGAACAGCTGAATTTGATATTATGTACGGTTTGGGTATAAGTCATGTTGGAGAAATAGTTGACTTAGGTGCAAATCTTGATATAATACAAAAGGGAGGAGCTTGGTATAGCTACGGCGATGCCAGAATAGGTCAGGGTCGTGAAAATGCAAAACAGTATTTAACTGAAAATCCTGATATAGCTCTCGAAATTGAAAATAGAATTCGTGAACACTATGGTCTTGAATCTGTTATTGACTATATTCCAACAGGTGAAGAAGTAGCAGAAAGCGAAACTGAAAAAGTAGAAGAATAATCTGGAAAGCTGATTGATATGAAAAATTTAACTAAAAAGCAAAAAGGTATTTTATTTATAATATTGGCAGCTATGTTTTTTGCCCTTATGAATTGTTTTGTAAGACTTTCGGGAGATTTGCCAACGGTGCAAAAAAGTTTCTTCCGTAATCTTGTAGCTGTTTTTGTAGCATTTGTTGTACTTATGAGGTCAGGAGTTGGCTTTAGTTATAGATGGGAAGATATGCCACTTCTCTTAACTCGTTCAATAATGGGTACAATGGGTATTTTGGGCAATTTTTATGCAGTAGACCACTTGAATATTGCCGATGCTTCAATGCTCAATAAGTTGTCACCTTTCTTTGCAGTTATTTTTTCAATATTTATATTAAAGGAAAAGCCAAAGGTTTTTCAGGTGTTAGGTGTTATTATTGCCTTTACAGGTAGTTTGTTTATAATAAAGCCTAGTATGGACTTTAGCCACACTGTTCCGGCCGTAGTTGGTATGATAGGTGGCTTAGGTGCAGGTGTTGCCTATACTTGTGTTAGAGCTTTAGGTAATAAGGGAGTTAAAGGACCTCTTATTGTGTTCTTCTTCTCTGCTTTTAGCTGTGTTGTAGTATTGCCATACTTGATATTTAACTATCATCACATGGAATGGTGGCAGTTAGGCTCTCTTTTACTTGCCGGTATAGCAGCTGCTGGTGGTCAGTTCTCTATTACTGCTGCCTATACAAATGCTCCTGCTAAGGAAATTTCAGTTTATGACTATTCACAGGTAATATTTGCTGCGATTTTGGGATTTTTCTTCTTTGCCCAAATTCCGGATATTTATTCTGTTCTTGGATATATTATAATCTGTGGTATTTCAATAATTATGTTTATATATAACGGAAAAGAAGATAAAAAAGAAAATGTGTAAAAAAATGCTGTTTAGGATTTTCCTAAACAGCATTTTTCTATATTAGTACATTGTTTTATCCATATTGTCGTATTCTTTGAAAAGCTCAAGACATTCTTTTCTGCCGGTTTCCAAAGTTTCAATACCTTCTTTCTCGCCTTTTAATACAGCAAAGAAGTCGCTATCTCTAAAGCCAATGCTTTCTGCATCTTTAATAGTACAGCCATAGTAAACCTTTTCAATGTTTGCCCACATAATAGCAGCAGAACACATTGGGCAAGGAGCTGATGTAGTATAAAGTGTGCAACCAGAAAGGTCAAAAGTATCAAGGTTCTTGCAAGCATCGTGAATTGCCATTATTTCACCGTGGTTAGTTGGGTCTTTTTTGCTAACAACACAGTTGTGACCTTTACCTACAATTTTACCGTCTTTTACAATAACAGCACCAAAAGGACCACCGTCGCCTTTTCTTATACCCTCATAAGCTTCATCAATAGCTATTTTCATAAATTTGTCCATTTTTAAATCCTCCTACTTTATTTGCTTTTGTTTTTTTGTATTTCGTAACATACTTTGCCTATAATGCAACTTGGCAATAGTTTAGACGCAACGGCAGAAAATTTACCTACTATACCAGGGACAATTACAGTTTTTTTCTGAAACATTTTTCTTATAGCATATTTTGCTACATAGTCACTTGTTAATGGTTTCATACTAAAACTTACGCCGGCTCTTTTATTAAAACCTGTATCTACAGGACCAGGGCATAAAGCACAAATATGAACATTGGAATTTTCATGTTCAAGCTCTTGCTTTATTGACTGCGTAAGTCTTAAAACATAGGCTTTGCTTGCGTAGTATGTTGCCATAAGAGGACCTACACAAAAGCCGGCAAGAGAGGCAGTATTCAATATATAACCTCTGTTTTTCTGTCTGAAATCTCTCAAATAGAGTTTTGTCAAAATCTGAACAGCTTTAATATTAAGGTCAATTAAATTCAGTTCATTGTTAAGGTCGGTTTTGTAAAACTCGCCAAAAGCACCAAAACCGGCATTATTTACAAGAATATCAATATTAATTCCCTTTGTCTTTTTATGGAGTAAAAAACAATTTTCCGGCTTGCTTAAATCCAAAGCCAAAACTTTAACCTTTGTATTTAACTTTTTGGCAAGTGTGCATAAAGCCTGTTGGTTTCTTGCTACAAGAATAAGTCTGTAACCTCTTTTTGCAAATTCCAAAGCCATAGAACGACCTATGCCACTTGTAGCACCTGTAATTAAAGCAGTAGTCATTATAGTTTACCTCCTTAAAAATGCCATAATTTTTTCTCGCTGGTTATTATGAGGATTTTTCAGTACAAAGTCAAGAGCTTTTGCTAAATATTCTCCAACTTCTTTTCCATGGTCAATGCCTAATTCCTTTAAATCGTTTCCATTTATGGCAAGAGATTTTAGATTACAGCAATCTCCGGCTGAAATTATTTCGTTGTACATTTCCTTTGCCTTTGATGTATCTATGCCTTTGACAGCACCCATAATTTCTATTTCGTGTTCTGTATTTTCACCTAAAATACTGATGAGTTTACGAAGTGAATATTTGTCTGTTATTTCAAAGTCAATGTGTTTTACAAGCTGTGAAGTAATTTTGTTTGTTTTGTTATCAGTTCTGAAATGGTGAAGTATTTTTTTTACATTGTCACTGTCTAATGTGTGGAAAACATAGGCAAGACGTACACAAATATCTTTACTTAATGTGTTTATAGTGCTGTAAGAAATGGATTTATCCTCAATTATTTGTTCTAATTCCGGCAAGAAATAAGGCAACATACCACTTTCATATAAAAGCTCAAGTCTTTCGTTGTGGTCAGAAATAATGAGTTTGAAAAATTCTTCTCTTATTCTTTCAATGCTTATGTTTTTAATAAGATGTGCATTTTCTTTAAGGGCAAGCATAGTATTTTCTTCTATTGAAAAATCAAGCTGTGCAGAAAAACGCAATGCTCTCATCATTCTTAAAGCATCTTCCTGAAATCTTTTAGATGGCTTGCCTACACCTTTTATTATAGCCTTTTTTATATCTTCCATACCACCAAACATATCTACATAACCTCTTTGGTCGTTGTAGGCAATGGCATTTACGGTAAAATCTCGGCGACTTAAATCTCCTGCCAATTTATCTGTAAAAATAACCTGTTCAGGGTGTCTGTTGTCTTTGTATTCTCCGTCAATTCTGTAGGTAGTAAGCTCGTAACCTATTTTGTCAATAATGACAGTTACAGTACCATGTTCTATACCTGTGTCTACTGTATGTGGAAAAATAGCTTTTACTTCCTCTGGAAGTGCAGAAGTTGTAATGTCATAATCGTGAGGTGGAATACCCATAAGATAATCCCTTACACATCCGCCTACGATATATCCCTCGTAGCCATTTTTGTTAAGTTCTGAAATTATAAATTTTACCTGTTCTGGTAGTTGCATAAAAGCACTCCTTTAGTGATTTTTGTCATTATGAATTGTACCATATATAAACATTTTCTTCAAGTTTTGTAATTCAATATGTACTTGATAAATAGCTGAAAAAACGATATAATTATAACATAAAGAGAGTTTTACTGCTAATAATTCGGCAGTTTAAATAAAGTAGGTAGGAAGGTGTTTAAATGGCTAAGATTTTAGTTGTTGATGATGAAGCTAGTATTGTTACTATGCTTGCTTATAATCTAAAAAAAGAGGGCTATGACGTTGTTACGGCAGAGGACGGCGAAGTTGCCCTTGAAAAATTTGAAAGTGAAAACCCTGATTTATTGTTACTTGATATTATGATGCCTAAAATGGACGGATATGAAGTATGTCGTAAAATTAGGGAAAAAAGTAATGTGCCTATTATTATGCTTACAGCCAGAGCTGATGAAGTGGATAAGGTTGTAGGTCTTGAAATGGGTGCAGATGATTATGTTACAAAGCCTTTTGGCAACAGAGAACTTATTGCAAGAGTAAAGGCAAACCTCCGTCGTTCAGATATTGCCCCTGTGACAAATAATGAAAAAGACGGAAATAATCAGGTTTATGGTGATTTGAACATAGACTTTGACAGATATGAAGTTACAAAGAGAGGAGAAGTTATAAATCTTACTTTAAGAGAATTTGAACTTCTTACTTTCCTTGCTACTCAGACTCCTACAATTTTCACAAGAGAAAACTTGCTTGAAAAAGTATGGGGATACGAATATTTTGGCGATGTCAGAGCAGTAGACGTTACTATAAGACGATTGAGAGAAAAGATTGAAGATGACCCAAGTAAGCCAAAGTATATTGTAACAAAAAGAGGTGTAGGGTACTACTTTAATTGCTAAAGTTTTACCTATTTTACAGGTGATAGTATGAAAAGTATTCGTTGGAAACTGGTTTTTATGTATTTGTCATTGGTATTTATGGTGCTTATTTTGACAGGTACTTACATTGTAATCAGTACAGAGAATAGAGAAAAAAATAAGGCAAAAGAAGAATTAAGACAATGTGCCGTATATATTAATGAACAGGTTGTTGAACAGTACGACAGCAGATACTTTCAGAATAGTCTTGTAAATCTGTCTATAGTCAGTTCATCTCTCAAAAATGTTACAGGGCATATTTTGGATAACAAGGGAGATACTATAGCTTCTTCCACTGCCAGAGATGAAAATTCTTTCCAAAAGTATAATGATTCAGCTATTATAACAGCCCTTAATGGTGAGGAAAGTTTTCAGGACAAGGGGAGAGCTGTAGATGCCAATGAACAGGTAACAAGGGTTATGTCCTATGCTTATCCTGTCACAGATGACGGTGGACAGGTTGAGTATGTTATTTATGTTCAGATGGACGCAGAGAGTTTTTATACAAGTATTAACCAGACTATAAGAACAATCTTAATTAGTGTGGTTATAGCTATAGTGTTTACAATTATTTTGGGCTTTCTTTTTGCAAATACAATTACAAAGCCTATTTCTGTTCTTACTAAAAAGGCCAATATGATGGCAAAAGGTCATTTGGAACAGAAGGTAAGTGTAAAAGGTAATGATGAAATAGGTCAGTTGACACGTTCGTTCAATACAATGGCTAAGGAATTGAGAAAAACCGTTGCAGAAATTGATGAACAGAGAAACCGTCTTGAAATTATACTTATGAATATGACAGACGGCGTTATGGCTTTTGATGAAAGAGGTCAGCTTATACACGTTAATACAGCTGCCTACGATATGCTGGAAATTGATGATTTGAATATTTCCTTTAAATGGCTTTTGAAAAAATTAGGGCTTAAGTTAAAGGATATAAAGCAGGATTCAATTTATGAAATGACGGTAAATGAAAATGGAAAATATATTTCTACTTCTATCATTTCATACTCAGTAAAGCACGATTACAACAGTTTTATTGTAGTTCTCCACGATGTCACTAAGCATAGACAGCTTGATGATATGCGTAAAGAGTTTGTTGCCAATGTAAGTCACGAAATTGGTACTCCACTTACTACAATAAAGGGCTATTCAGAATTGCTTTTAGATGGTGCTATTGACGATAAGTCTGTAGCTATGGATTTCTTAAAAGAAATAAATGTTGCAGCTGATAGAATGAAGTTGTTAAGAGATGACCTTTTGGATTTATCACGTTTTGATACAAGAGTTAATAAGTTCAACAAGGAAAGAACTGACTTGGTTGAAATTGCAAGAGGTTGTATAAGACAGAATAAGGTTGTTGCAGAGGGTAGAGAACAGAAAATTGTATTTGATGACCCACTTATTCCTATGTATATTTACGCTGATGTGGCAAGAGTAAATCAGGTTATAACAAACATTATTTCAAATGCTATGAAATACAGTGATAAAGGTTCTGTTATTAAAATTTCAATGGGAGCGACAAGAAGTGTTTATATGCTTTCTATTTCTGATAATGGTATTGGTATGCCACCAGAGGCTCTTGATAGAATTTTTGATAGATTTTATAGAGTTGATAAGGCAAGAAGTCGTTCAATGGGTGGTAATGGACTTGGGCTGTCTATTGCAAAGGAAATAATGGACGCCCACAGTGGTAGCATAGATGTAGTAAGCCAGTTGGGACAGGGAACAACAATGGTATTGAAGTTTCCGAAGGTGAAATAACCACACAACGAGGAGAATGATTTTAAGGGGTTAATATATAAATATTTTCCTTGAAAATTTATTTTTGTTGTGATAGAATAACAGGGAATCGAGTAGTGAAAGCGTAAATCCAGATTTTTTGGATTTACGCTTTTTTTAGTGAATCGGAAAGATAAATCCGATGGCTTGTGTACAAGCCACAAATTAACAAAGTTAATTTGTTCTGACCAGTGAATCGGAAAGATAAATCCGATGGCTTGATATATCAAGCCACAAATTAACAAAGTTAATTTGTTCTGACTTGCCGTATTTAGGTTGTGGTAGCTTTCCTTAAAAGACTCCAAAATCAAATTTATGGAGGAACTTATGAGCGAAGAAAAAACTATTAACAAAATGGGAACTATGGCTGTAAATAAGCTTATGTTAGGAATGAGTATACCTATAATAATATCAATGGTTTTACAGGCTGTGTACAATATTGTAGATAGTGCCTTTGTTTCCAATATGGCAGAGGGAGGAGAAGAAGCGTTAAATGCTCTTACACTAGCATTTCCCGTACAAATGTTTATGGTTGCTATAGGTATAGGAACTGGAGTAGGTATGAATGCACTTTTATCTAAAACTTTGGGTCAGGGAGATAGAGAAAAAGTAAGCAGAATTGCAGGAAATGGTGAATTTTTAGCAATAATAATTTATTTAGTATTTTTGTTGTTTGGTGTTTTTGGAGTAAGGGGATACATATCATCACAGACAACAAATCCAGTTATAGTTGAAATGGCTGTTCAATATTTGAGAATTTGTTGCGTAATATCTTTTGGTATTATAGCATTTTCAATTTTTGAAAAGCTATTACAGTCAACAGGTCTTTCTCAATATTCAACAATAGCACAGGTTGTAGGTGCTATTGTAAATATTATACTAGACCCAATATTAATTTATGGTCTTTTAGGATTGCCAAAAATGGGGGTTACTGGAGCAGCTTATGCTACGGTAATAGGTCAAATTTGTTCAGGTGGGTTGGCTTTATATTTTCACATTACAAAAAATAAAGATGTAAAAAATGGAATAAAGTTTTTAAAACCTTCAAGCAAAATAATAAAGGATATTTATTCAATTGGACTTCCGGCTATTATTGCTCAAGCACTTATGTCAGTTATGACATACGGATTAAATGTTATACTGGTTGGAGTTAGTGAAAATATGGTTACTGCTTATGGACTTTACTATAAAATACAACAGTTTATACTTTTTGCAGCCTTTGGTTTGAGAGATGCTATAACACCTATAGTTTCCTTTAATCATGGTATGAGAAATAAAGAAAGAATAAAGTTAGGAATAAAATATGGTATGAAATATACACTTACTATAATGATAGTAGGATTAATAGTTTTAGAGATTTTTGCAACACCTTTTTCAAGAGTTTTTGGACTTTCCGGAGAAACAGAAAACCTTTGCGTAAGTGCTATGAGAGTAATATCTGTGAGTTTTATTTTTGCAGGAGCTAATGTAGCATTTCAAGGAATTTTTCAGGCACTTGATAGTGGTATAGAATCTTTGATTATTTCTGTTTGTCGCCAGATTTTATTTATACTTCCCGTTGCATACGGATGTTCATTGTTAGCAATACAAAATCCGGTAAATGATTGGATGGTGTGGTTGACATTTCCTATAGGAGAATTTGTATCAGCAGTTATTGCCTGCATTTTTATGAAAAAGATTATTAAAAATAAAGTAGAGGGGTTGATGTAATATGGAAAAGAAAATTATTACAATAAGTAGGGAGTTTGGTAGTGGAGGTAGATTTATTGGAGAAGAAATAGCTAAAAAATTAGGCTACGAATTTTATGATAAAACTATAATAGGCAAGATTGCTGAAGAAACTGGTTTTTCAGAAAAATTTATAGAAGAAAAGGCTGAATATGCACCAACCAAAAATATATTTTCATATGCTTTTGTAGGCAGAAATAGTTCAGGAATGTCTATAGAAGATTATCTCAATAGTGTACAGAGAAAAATTATATTAGATGCAGTTGAAAAAGGTCCGTGTGTTATTGTAGGTCGTTGTGCTGATTACATATTGAAAGATAGAGAAGACAGTGTAAATGTATTTATACATGGAGAAATGAAAAATAAGTTAGAGAGAATAGAAAGAATTTATAATTTATCTACAAAAGAGGCTGAGAAACTTATTCAAGAAACAGATAGGAAAAGAAGCATTAATTATAAATATTATACAGAACAGATTTGGGGAAAATCCCAAAACTATACCCTAACTTTAAATAGTAGTAAACTAGGCTACGACAAGGTTATTGATATAATATGTAATCTATAAAATGAAAAATTGCCTCAATGTTTTATTGGGGCAATTTTTAGTGAACCGAAAGATAAATCGTACACACGAAGTGTGGCTTTCAACGAAGTTGAAGGTTCTGACCAGTGAACCGAAAGATAAATCGTACACACGAAGTGTGGCTTTCAACGAAGTTGAAAGTTCTGACCAGTGAATCGGAAAGATAAATCCGATGGCTTGTTCTGAATATTATTATTGTCTTATATTAAATTTAATAACAATATTTTAATACAACGGCAAAAAGAAATGTTATACCTTCACACTATTTCAAATATAAAGCATCATTACGGGAAAGAAGATATACACAATATTGGTTCATACTTATACCCTCTTTTTTTGAGTGTTCAGCTAATGAACGGTGCAGACTACGAGGTATTCTAAGTTTAAACTGACCAGAATATTCCTCTAAGTTATTTGGTTCTTGAATTTCTATACCAGATTCGAGGGCAGCTTCAATCCAAGCCATTTTTGCATCATTTGCATTTGCTACAGCTGTTTCTATTGTTTCACCACAAGTAATACAACCAGGAAGGTCAGGGTAAGAAACGACATAGCCACCTTCGTCTTTATCTTTTACAATTTCCATTTTGTAAGGTAATGCCATATAATAATTAATATTTTTCATTATTATTCACCTCATTTTCTATGACACAATATTATATGTGGTATTATATATGGTGTCAATATTTTTTCTATAATTTATGCTACAACCGATTTATCACATTTTTTTAAAACCACTGCTAAAACTGCTGATAAAATTCTAGCAAGAGAAATGCTCCACCACACCATAATTTGACCACCAAAGAAAGGTGGAAGAACAAGGAGGAAAATAAGCATTAAAATAGGTTCTATATATGTTAATATATATGAATAAATACTTTTTTCGGAGGCATAAAAACCAGCAGTGATTATACGGTTTATACCTATAAAAGGAATTGCTATTAAAAATATAGGGAATACCTCACCGGTATAATGAACAACAAAATCTGATGCACCAAGTAATTTTCCCACGTCAAAACGTACCATATAAAGTGTTAATATGCCAAGAGCAGAAAGGAAAAGTGCAAAAACTAATGCTAATTTGTGGATATATTTTAAATCCTGAGTTTTTCCCTCTCCATAGTATTTACTGATTAATGGCTGACTTCCGTCACCTACGCCTTGAAGTATCAAGTAAACAATTACTATAACATAGGAAATACAGGCATAACTAGCTATTGCCTCCTCGCCACCGTAGAAAACAGAAAAACGATTTATAAGTATAAGAGAGAAATTAGGTGAGAGGTCAAGACCGAAAGGAGCTATACCTATTTTTATAATAGGTTTCCATATATTTAATGGTTTGTATCCATATGTTTTGAAAGTGATACCTTTTTTCTTTATAAGATACATAAGTCCTACAATAAGAGCAATAGCTTGACCAAGAACTGTTGCTAAACCTGCACCAAAAGTGCCTAAATTCATTTGCCATATAAAAATATAGTCGAATACAATATTTGAAGTAAAGCCCAGTATCATAGTTATTGTGGAAAAATAAGCACCACCTAAATTTCTTATAAGTGGGATAAAGGCTGTACTGAAAATTTGTAAAAATGACCCTAGAACTATAACATCTATATATGTTTTGCCTTGAGTTAATACTTCTCCTTCAGCACCTAGAAGTCTTAAAAGTGGTTCAGAAAATACATATAAAAATATAGTACATAAAAGGCTAGTAATAGTTAATAATTGCATTGTTCCACCAATAAAAGCCTTTGCTCTGTCATTATTTTTTTCAGCTTTTTCAATGGAATATCTTACAGAGCCACCCATACCTATGCCTATACCCAGAGCTTGAATAAGTGCAGAAATGGGATAGGCTATATTTATTGATGAAAGACCTATATCCCCTATACTGTTGCCTACAAAAAATCCGTCTACAATGGAGTAAATACCTGTTAAAGTAAATGAGATTATTGTAGGAATAACATATTTGAAAAATTCTTTATTTCTATTCATTTATTTCTCCTTCTCGGAATAGCCTTACAAATTCTTCCAGCACATCATTCATACTATCTACTTTTTCTTTTCCCATTTGGCTAAGAGTATAAAATTCTAATTTTTTCAGTTTTGAAACAATATTGCCCATAATTTCTTCGCCTTTTTTTGTAGGTTGAATAATTTTGTTTCTTTTGTCTTTAGGATGTTGTAAGAGAGTTATATATTCTTTCTTCTCAAAATCTCTCAAAATTGTATTTACAGTTTGCTTTGGTATAAACCATTTGTGGCTTATACTGCTTGGGGTACAGTTTTCTTTGTTGCTATAAATACTATCCATAACCATAACAGCATTATTAGATAACCCCTGCTGTTTAGCCCAGTCTTCATATATGGCAGTACTTTCTCTCCATAGATTATAAAATCTATCTAATTCTTTCATTAATAATAAATTATCCATAATAGACCTCCAATAGTATGGTTTCGTACTAAATGAATTATAGTACGGAATGGTACTAATGTCAATAAAATAAATTATGAAGAATAAGTTTTACAAATTTTCTTTAATTTGCATATTGACATTGAGTTCACTCCAAGTGTTAAACTATTATTGAAAAGAAAAAATATGTGATTTAAACAATGACTGTTAAATTCACAATTAGTGTGTTAGAATGAAAAGAGGAAAAGACAATGAAAAATATACTTGTAATTTCATCAAGTCCTAGAAGAAACGGAAATTCTGATTTATTGAGTGATGAATTTATTAAGGGTGCTTTAGAGGCAGGGAATAAGGTTGAAAAAGTTTTTTTAGCTGACAAGAAGATTAATGTCTGTCTTGGCTGTGGTGCTTGCTACAACACCAGTAAATGTGTTCAGAAAGATGATATGGCTGAATTAAATGATAAAATGGTAGATGCTGATGTAATTGTTTTAGCAACACCGGTGTATTTTTACTCAATGGCAGGACAGCTTAAAGTATTTATTGACCGTTGTGTGCCAAGGTATACAGAAATGGCAAATAAGGAATTTTACTTTATTCTTACAGCTGCTGATACTGATGAAAAAATGCTTAACAGAACTGTTGAGGCAATCAGAGGTTTTACAGAAGATTGTTTACCAAATGCAGTTGAAAAGGGCATTATCTATGGTGTTGGTGCTTGGAATAAAGGTGAAATAAAAAATACAAAGGCTTTCAAAGAGGCTTTTGAATTAGGAAAAAATGCTTAATAAAAAGAAAGAGGTGTTTTTAATATGAAATATAATGACAGAAGTGAATTTGAAAAGGTAGATTCTTTTGGTATTGGTGCTCCAAACGATGCTTATGCACAGTATTTTACTGGAAATTCTTTTTTAAAGCCATTAACAGAGTTTGGCGAAGCTCCAGTATTTATGGCAAATGTAACTTTTGAACCAAAGTGCAGAAATAATTGGCATATTCATCACGCAACAAGTGGTGGTGGTCAGATTTTAGTATGTACTGCCGGTGAAGGTTGGTATCAGGAGGAAGGTAAGGAAGCTGTTAGCCTTACACCTGGTACAGTAATTACTATTCCGGCAGAAGTTAAGCATTGGCATGGTGCTAAAAAGGATAGCTGGTTCAGTCATATAGCTGTTGAATGTCCAGGTGAAAACTGCAAAAATGAATGGTGCGAACCTGTAACAGATGAGGAATATGACAAGCTCTCATAATTTTAAGGAGTTGATTTTATGACTATTTCAGAAGTTAGTAAGAAGTATGATATAACAGCAGATACTTTGCGTTATTATGAAAGAATAGGACTTATACCACCGGTACCCAGAACTAAAAGTGGTTTGAGAGATTATGATGAGTCATCTTGTAATTGGGTAAATTTCATAAAATGTATGAGAAGTGCCGGACTTCAGATAGAGCCTTTGATAGAATATGTAAAGCTTTTCCAAATGGGTGATGAAACCATTGAGGCAAGAAAGCAGTTACTTATTGAGCAGAAAGAGCTATTGGAAGAAAAGCAAAGAGAAATAGCCTCTACTCTCGACAGACTTAACTATAAAATAGAAAATTACGATAGAATTGTTAAAAATAAAAAAATGTAAGATTTGATGATTAGCTATCCTGTTAAAAAGCAGGATAGCTTTTTTGTAGTGAATCGGAAAGATAAATCCGATGACTTAACTTGTTAAGTCACAAATTAACAAAGTTAATTTGTTCTGAATAGTGAATCGGAAAGATAAATCCGATG